>ENA-OQHF01000194-OQHF01000194.1-human-gut-metagenome-genome-assembly--contig:-NODE-194-length-38454-cov-7.960472_pt1 | contig 38454 bp, 36 predicted proteins | sample MGYA00242559_ERZ504709 | MGnify/ENA primary metagenome ERZ504709 (study PRJEB26092, sample SAMD00036203) | human gut metagenome | host: Homo sapiens | study: EMG produced TPA metagenomics assembly of... | reverse complement strand
TCTTAATTCAAGCTTACGATTTCTGCTGTCTTCTCAAGCTTCTCTACTTTTCCGCTCTTAGACATTTCTGATCTCTTCACCTTCCTGAAGACTTTGTAAATACAACCATATCATTCATCGGATTTTGCATGCTCTTGGATTATATTTTATATCAAAACCTATCAGTTTGTCACCCTTTTTTACTCGATCTCCGTCATTTACAAAAGTTTCGAATCCTTTTCCATCCAGATTTACAGTATCCACGCCAATGTGAAGCAGATATTCGGTTCCGTCATCACTAGTCAGACCAACTGCATGTTTTGATGGGAAGATAAAAGATACCGTTGCATCTTCAGGTGCATAAGCCATTCCCTCTTCCGGGCGAACCAGATAACCGTCTCCCATCATTTTCCCTGCAAATGCTTCGTCACACGCTTCTTCGATCGGTGCTACTACTCCTGTGAATGGAGAGCAAAGCTCTTTCTTTACAGTTCCGGCTGCAACAGTTTTGTTCTCATCTTTCTTCGCTTCATCTTTTGTTTCTGCACATTTATTCGTTTCTTCTGCGCTGTTTTCATTTTCTTCCGGAAGATATTCCACATTCGGAGCTTTCTCCAGATAATCTTCCAGATTGGATTTAATCACAGAAACAGCCGGTCCGTAGATTACCTGGATTCCCTGTCCTTTTCTTACGATTCCGGATGGGGATGTCATTCTTAAGACATCTTCATTTACCAGTTCCGGCTTTATTACCGTACAACGAAGTCTTGTCGCACAGCAGTCTACATCAGAAATGTTTTTCTTTCCCCCAAGTCCTCTTGTGATCAGTGCGCTCTTCTGATCTTCCGGTGTCATTTCATTTTCAGAATCTGCATCATTTCCAGCTACTTTTGCTTTATAATCAGCTTTTGTATACAGCTTCGTTTCCGCATCATCATCTTCTCTTCCCGGTGTCTTCAGATTCAGCTTCAGAATCAAAGTACGGAAGATGATATAATATAAGAAGAAATAAATAATTCCAACCGGGATGATTCTGATCCAGCTTGTCTTAGCATTTCCCTGAAGGATACCGAAAAGGAACAGATCAATAAATCCACCGGAAAATGTAAGTCCTACTGCAATATTTAACATATGCGCGATCATATAAGCAGATCCGGCAAGGATCACCTGTACCGCAAAAAGGATCGGTGCTACAAACAGGAATGAGAATTCCAGTGGCTCTGTGATTCCAGTCATCATACATGCAAGTGCTGCAGAAAGCAGAAGTCCGCCTGCCTGTTTCTTCTTCTCCGGTTTTGCACACTGATACATTGCAAGTGCCGCACCCGGAAGACCAAAGATCATGAAGATAAATTCACCGGAAAAATATCTTGTCGCATCCGCACTGAAATGTACTGTGGATGGATCTGCAAGCTGCGCAAAGAAGATGTTCTGACCGCCCTGTACCAGCTGTCCCGCAACTTCCATTGTTCCTCCAACCGCTGTCTGCCAGAATGGAAGATAGAATACATGGTGAAGTCCAAATGGAATCAACGCTCTCTTAATAATACCAAAGATCAATGTTCCAATATAACCTGTTCCTGTTACAAGTCCGCCGAGTGCATAGATTCCATTCTGAACGGTTGGCCATACAAAATAGAGTACGATTCCGACAGCCACATAAGTCAATGTTGAAATAATCGGAACAAATCTTGATCCACTGAAGAATGACAGTGCATTCGGAAGCTGGATTTTGTAAAACTTATTATGAAGTGCTGCTACTCCAAGTCCAACGATAATACCGCCAAATACACCCATCTGTAATGTCTGGATTCCGCAGACACTTGTCACAGTTCCTTCCAGAACTCCGGCTCCAAGCGTTCCGTCTGCAAGAAGATCTCCACGAATCAGAAGCATGGCATTCATTGTTGCATTCATTACAAAGAAAGAGATCATTGCCGCAAGTGCCGCAACTTCCTTCTCTTTCTTCGCCATACCGATTGCTACACCGACAGCAAAAATGATCGGCAGGTTATCAAAAATAATACTTCCCGCTTTGCTCATAATTGTGAGCAGGGAATTCAGAATTGTCCCCTCGCCTAAAATTGCCTGAAGATGATATGTCTCAATCATCGTTGCATTTGTAAATGAACTTCCTACTCCAAGCAGAAGTCCTGCTACCGGAAGAATTGCGATTGGAAGCATAAAACTTCTTCCGATTCTCTGCAATACTCCAAAAATCTTGTCTTTCATCTGTAATCCTCCTAGTATCATTTCTTATAGAGTTGACGCATCCCATAGTTTCTTGTACTGGCACAGTTCTGCAACTTACTTATCCTATACTATAATGCGCAAAAAAGGCATAAACTAATCCTCAATAACCAAGTCCACCTTATCTGGTGAACTTATTAAGGATAGTTTATGCCTGCTTTACCAGTAACACTCTATCGTGCGCTTTTCTCTTTTAACCACGTATAGTATAACCATACTCACTTCCAACAGTCAATCTGTAATATTCAACAATATTTATCCTGTTTTTTTGTTGAATATGTTACTTAGTGATTATTTTAGTAAATTAAAGTTTTTCTTTTGATTTAAATTAACTTCTCTTCATTTTACGCTTCTGGCTTTTGCTTATTTGCTTTTGTAATATCCAGACGTACATTCACGCCAAATGGATTGATCGCAACCCCCTTCGCATCCGGGATCAGTATCTCCGGAATCTTATCCGCCGGAATTGCTGCTGTCTTCATCTTCTTGCCCTGTGCAAATCTGGTAAATTCTATCATATCTGTAAAGATCGGCTGATACAGACTTCCGTCCGGCTGTCTCAGAAGTGGAACCTGATTATCTTCCTGAACTCCTACGATAAAGGTTCCTTTCTTATAATGCGCCATCATCTCTTCCTGAAGTTCCTTCACATTCTCCGGCATCTCCGGTCCGATACTGCGGTGCATCTCCTGCATCAGATACATTGCTGTCAGATGAAGCTCCGGATTCTCGATCAGTTTCTTTCCTTCAGGCAGTTCTTCCTTATTCTTACGAACTACAAGATGTTCCAGCTGAACCCTGATCTCCTCCTCTGTACCAACATTCACTGCCAGTGCATTCACTCCCATTGTATACAGGTTTGTAAAAAATCCAAGCCTGACATTCTTTTCAATTTTGGCAATTCCTACATGATAACGATCTTCTGCAAGCGTCTTTGCCTTTTCCTTTGCAGACTCTTCCTGATAATAAACCAGAACCTCGTCATCAAATGTCTCTTCATCACAGAGGACAAACGGCATCTTCGTTACCCCTGACATAATCACATAAATCTCTTCGAGATTTCGCAGATTCACCAACGTCTGTTTCATCTCTGTACTGACAATTACTTTATTCTCATCCATCTCTTTGTTTTCCTTTCCGGTTGCTTTTCTTTCCATTACAGTAGTGCAATGAAATGAGGTATAAATATGATACCCCCTATGATCACAGCCATGATTGCTGTAAAAAGCACTGCACCTGCTGCCGTATCCTTCGCGATCTTAGCAAGTGGCTTTCTCTCTTCCGTCACAAGATCGACAACAGCTTCCACTGCTGTATTCACAAGTTCCAGTGAGATCACCATTCCAAAAAGGAGAAGACAGATACACCATTCCATCGGTGTTAATCCTACAAAGGTCCCAACTGCTGTTACAAGAATCACTGCAATGCAATGAATCTTCATATTACGCTCTTTTGAAATCCCTGTCCAGATTCCTTCAAAGGCATAGCCAAAGCTTTTGAATAAAGGCTGTTTTCGATTCTTCATTCGTATTCTCCTTTCGGATTCGTATCATAGATCAAGCAACAAATCTAATATCTATGATACCACATCTGGCTCCTCATCAAAAGAGGTATTTTTCTATTGTTATCAAAAGAGGTCTCGGATTTCGAATCTCAGGTTCTTTTTACTTATTTACAAGCTTCAACCATACTCTTTACATATTCTGCAACATACGGCACGCAGTCTTTTCCGTATTTCTCACACAACTTAACGATTGCACTTCCAACGATCGCACCGTCTGCGCTCTGACACATCTTCGCCGCCTGCTCCGGAGTGGAGATTCCGAATCCGACCGCACATGGAATATCATTTTCCTCTTTTACAAGCTTCACCATTGCTCCGATATCCGTCGTGATCGCGGATCTTGTTCCTGTTACACCAAGTGAGGAAACACAATATACGAATCCCGATGCTTCTTTTGCAATCATCCGGATTCGGTCATGAGAAGTCGGTGCAATCAATGAGATCAGATCGATTCCGTACTTTTTGCACACGATGTCAAATTCTTCTTTCTCTTCAAATGGAACATCCGGAAGAATCAGACCATCCATTCCGACATTTTTCGCTTTCTCAAGAAATCTTTCTGTTCCGTAAGAGAACACAACATTTGCATATGTCATAAAAACAAGCGGAATCTGTGTATTCTTGCGGATTTCTTTTACCATATCGAAGATCTTGTCTGTCGTCACGCCTCCTGTCAGCGCACGCAGATTTGCTCCCTGTATAACCGGTCCTTCTGCTGTCGGATCGGAAAATGGGATTCCAAGCTCGATCAACGCCGCCCCTGCTTTCTCCATCTCATAGACGATCTGTTTCGTTGTCTCAAGATTCGGGTCACCACATGTGACAAATGGTATAAATGCTTTCTTCCCTTTAAATGCTTCCTGTATTCTACTCATGAAGATCCTCCCCTCTGTAACGTGCGATTGCTGCACAGTCCTTATCTCCGCGTCCTGAAATATTAATTACGATAATCTGGTCTTTTCCCATTGTCGGCGCAAGCTTTCTTGCATATGCAACTGCATGCGCACTCTCGATCGCCGGAATGATTCCTTCTAATTTAGAAAGGTACTCAAATGCATCGACTGCCTCATCATCAGTGATTGCTACATATTCTGCTCTTCCCTTATCATAAAGATCTGCATGCTCCGGTCCGATTCCTGGATAATCCAGTCCGGCTGAGATTGAGTAAACCGGTGCGATCTGTCCGTACTCATCCTGACAGAAATAAGATTTCATTCCGTGGAAGATTCCAAGCTTACCGGTCGCGATCGTTGCAGCTGTCTCTGCTGTATTCACGCCGCGTCCTGCCGCCTCGCATCCGATCAGACGCACGCCTTCATCTTCAATGAAATTATAAAATGCACCGATCGCATTGGATCCACCGCCGACACAGGCAAGCACTGCATCCGGGAGTTTTCCTTCTTTTTCAAGGATCTGCTCCTTGATCTCTTTAGATATAACTGCCTGAAAATCACGCACGATCTGCGGAAATGGATGCGGTCCCATACAGGATCCGAGTACATAATGTGTGTCATCAATTCTTCTTGTCCACTCACGCATCGTCTCCGAAACAGCATCTTTCAAAGTACCAGTTCCACTTGTAACCGCGTGTACCTGTGCTCCGAGAAGACGCATTCTGTATACATTTAATGCCTGACGCTCTGTATCTTCTTTTCCCATGAAAACTTCACATTCCATTCCCATCAGAGCCGCTGCTGTCGCTGTTGCAACCCCATGCTGTCCTGCACCGGTCTCAGCGATCACTCTTGTCTTTCCCATCTTCTTCGCAAGAAGAACCTGACCTAACACGTTGTTGATCTTATGGGCACCTGTGTGATTGAGATCTTCTCGTTTCAGATAAATTTTCGCCCCGCCAAGATCTTCTGTCATACGTGCTGCATAGTATAAAAGAGACGGTCTACCTGCATATTCATTTAATAATGTATTCAGTTCGTCATTAAATTCTTTGTCATTTTTATAGTAGTTGTACGCCTTTTCCAATTCGATCACTGCATTCATCAGTGTCTCCGGAATGTACTGTCCACCATGGATTCCGTATCTTCCTTTTGTCATGGTTGTCTCTCCTTCTTTCTTGTTTCTATTGTTTTGGTAAATTTATTCATTCATCTGTATACTCTTTTATTTCCTAAGTTGTTTACTGCTTTCAAAATTTCTCACAGTTTTCACAGCTTGAAGAACTTTCTCACGATCTTTCTTTCCATCTGTCTCCACTGCACTGCTCAAATCAATTCCCCAAGGGTGTATTCGCTGTATTGCCTCCGGTATGTTCTCCGGATTCAGTCCTCCTGCGAGGAAATATGGCCGCTTTGTCCATCCTTCCAAAAGACTCCAATCAAATGTCTCGCCGGTTCCGCCTTTTCCGTGATCGAGAAGAATCAGATCTGCACTGCTCGCTGCCGCCGCATCAAGATCTTTTTTCTCCTGAATCGAAAACGCTTTCATCACCGGATGGTCTGTCAGACTTTTCAACTTCTTTATATATGCCTCATCTTCCTGCCCGTGAAGCTGAGCGATCTGAATGGTTCCTTCATTTAATAATTGTGCGACCTCGCCACAGTCTTTATTGACAAATACTCCGACCGGGCAAATCTGTGATTCAAGATTTTGAACCAGTTCACGAACTTTCGAAATGGATACATTTCTCCGACTCTTTGGCACATCGATGATAAATCCGCAATAATCCGGTTTTGCCTCATTTATATAGGTAATATCTTCCAGGCGGCTCAAACCGCAGATCTTAATCTTGGGCATGTTCATTTTTTCTTGTCTCATACTATATCTTCCGCTAATTCATATCTAGCGGCCTTCCTGTCTGCTGCTTCAACTCCATCAGTGCTGCTTTCCGATCAGATTTTCTCATCAGAAGTTCTCCGATCAGTACCGCATCGGTTCCATTTTCATAAAGTGCTTTCATATCTTCCACTCCGCGGATACCGCTCTCAGATACGAAAACTGTTTCCGAACTGACCAGTTCTCTAAGCCGGATACTGTTCTTAATATCCACTGTGAAATCTTTCAGATTCCGGTTATTTACACCGATAATCTTTGCACCGATCTTCTGTGCTCTTAAGATTTCTTCTTCGTTATGTGTTTCTACCAAAGCAGATAATCCGAGTTCGTCTGCCAGCCGATGATACGCTTTTAACCTGCCATCTTCTAATACCGAACAGATCAGAAGTACTGCCGAGACTCCCATTGCTTTTGCCTGATAAATCATGTATTCATCACAGGTGAAATCTTTTCTGAGTACCGGAATGGATACATTTTGCACAATTTCTTTCAGATACGCATCACTGCCCCGGAACCAAAACGGTTCTGTCAGACAGGAGATTGCTGCTGCGCCGCCTGCTTCATAGTCCCTGGCGATCTCAACATATGGAAAATCCGGTGCGATTAATCCTTTGGATGGAGACGCTTTTTTTGCCTCGCAGATAAAAGACAATCCTTCTGCCCGAAGTGCCTGTTCGAATGCAGGGATTTGATCTTTAATTCCTTTTTCTTCCGCCTGTCTTCGAACCTCTTCTAATGGAACTATTTTCTTTTCTTCCTCGATCCGCTCTTTCGTGCGCTCGGTAATTTTCTCGAGTATATTCATACTATTTGTTCCTCTTTTTCTTTCAAGTTGCTTCTTCCATTCTCCCCTGCATAGCCGGGGATCAGACTTTTTATTTATTACTTTCTTCTTTAAACTGCTCCAGCTTCTTCAGTGCAAGTCCTTCGTCAATGATCTGTTCCGCTTTTCTTACACCTGCTTCGATTGAATCTGCTTTTCCTGCAAGATAGATTGCTGCTCCTGCATTCAGGCAAACTGCATTTCTCTTTGCTCCCTGCTCTTTTCCTGAAATGATATCCAATGTGATCTGTGCGTTTTCCTGAGGTGTTCCTCCTGTCAGTGCACCTTTTTCGCATCTCTCATAACCAAACTGCTCCGGTGTGATCTCATAGCTTGTAAATGTTCCGTCTTTAATCTCGCAGACTGTAGTCGGTGCACACATGGAAATCTCATCTAACTTATCCTGTCCGTAAACGACCATTCCGCGGACAACTCCTAGATTCGCCATAACTCTTGCAAGTGGCTCTACCAGACTTTCATCATAAACTCCCATCAGTTCCATGTTCGCTCCTGCCGGATTAGACAGTGGCCCAAGAATATTGAATACGGTACGGATACCAAGTTCTTTACGGATCGGCCCGACATATTTCATTGCAATATGATAATTCTGTGCAAATAAGAAACAGATTTGAATGTCTTTGAGAAGCTGTGTGCTGCGCTCCGGTGCGACATCGATCTTCACTCCAAGTGCTTCAAGTACATCTGCCGCACCGGACTTAGAAGATGCTGCACGGTTACCATGCTTTGCGACCGGGATTCCTGCTGCCGCAATCACAAGAGAGGATGTTGTTGAAATGTTAAATGAATTTGCTCCGTCTCCCCCTGTTCCTACGATTTCCAGCACATCCATGTCATGCAAAAGCTTGATGCAGTGTGCACGCATTCCCGCTGCTGATGCTGTGATCTCATCGATTGTCTCACCTTTCATGGAAAGTACTGTCAGATATGCTGACTTCTGAACATCCGATGCCTTTCCTTCCATAATCTCATTCATTACTTCTTCTGCTTCTGTATAGGTGAGATTTTCTTTCTTTGATAATTTTATAATTGCTTCTTTGATCATTTCTTAATTCTCCTTCAATGCTTTTGCATGGTTAATAAAGTTCTCTATCATCTGAAGTCCCTGCGGTGTCATCACAGATTCCGGATGAAACTGTAACCCAAAGATCGGATATTCTCTGTGTTCCATCGCCATAATCTCGTTATCTTCGCTTCGCGCTGTCACAACCAGTTCTTCCGGAAGTGTCTCTTCCTTTACTGCAAGCGAATGATATCTTGCCACCTGGATTGGAAATGTCAGATTCTGAAACAGAACACTGTCTGTCTTTACATCTTTCAGCTGTGATGTCTTCCCATGCATCAGCTGTCCGGCGTGTCCTACCGTTGCTCCGAATGCTTCCGCCATCGCCTGATGTCCGAGACAAACGCCGAGCATTGGAATTTTTCCTTTCAGCTTCTGTATTGCTTCGATACAGATTCCGGCATCAGAAGGTTTTCCCGGCCCCGGTGAGATTACCAGCGCCTCGGGCGCAAGTTCCAGAATCTTTTCCGGTGTGATTTGATCATTTCGAACGACCTTTACTTTTGAATCAATCTGATCTTTTTGTATGCCGCTTATTTCTGATTCTACTCCTGCGATAAACTGATATAAGTTATAGGTAAAGCTGTCATAATTATCAAGTAATAGTATCATTCCAATCCTCCTTTCACAGTTTCCACAGCCTGAAGTACTGCCCCTGCCTTATTTAAACACTCCTGGAATTCATTTTCCGGGATACTGTCTGCTACGATTCCGGCTCCTGACTGTACACGAATGTATCCATTTTTCTTATAAGCAAGACGGATGGAAATGCATGTATCTACATTTCCTGCAAAATCGAGATAGCCGACTGCCCCTCCGTAGATGCCTCTTTTCTCCTGTTCAAGTTCTGCGATAATCTCACATGCGCGGATCTTCGGTGCTCCGGAAAGCGTTCCTGCCGGGAGAATCGCATCTACTACGTCCAGCGCATCTTTATCTTTCCGAATCTTGCCTGTTACTGTGGAACCAATATGCATCACATGAGAATATCTCTGGATTTCCATATATTTATCAACTTTAACTGTTCCCGGCTGGCTGATCTTGCCGACATCATTTCGCCCAAGATCTACAAGCATGTTGTGCTCTGCAAGCTCTTTCTCGTCTGCAAGTAGCTCTTTCTCCAATTCCTGATCTTCCTCTTCGGTTACTCCTCGCTTCCTTGTACCGGCAAGAGGAAAAGTGCACACCTGTCCGTTTTCTAACTTCGCCAGCGTTTCTGGTGAAGCCCCTGCCACTTCAATATCATCACTTGAAAAGTAGAACATATACGGAGATGGATTCGAGGTTCGAAGCACCCGGTAGGTATCAAAAAGACTTCCTTTCGCCTTCGCTGTCAGCGGATTGGATAACACGACCTGGAAAATATCACCTTCATAAATGTATTCCTTAGCTTTCTCAACCATCTTGCAATAATCTTCTTTATCCACTCCCGGATGGAACTCTTCTTCTAAAACAAGTGGTCGGAAATCTGCCTGCGCCCCGCTTCGGATCAATCGTTCCATCTCTTCTAATTCCTGTTTCGCGTTCGTATAATTTTCTTCCAGATCACCTTCCAGCTTCACGCCTGTAATCAGGATCAGCTTCTGTCTGTAATTGTCAAATACGATGACACGGTCAAATAACATCAAGTCCGCATCCCGGAAATCTCTTACTGCCGTTTTTGATGCTGTCTTTCCTGTAGTCTCATTCTTCTCTTCCAGGACCGGCTTCAATGTCGGCTCTGCATATTTGATGTAGTCATAAGAAAAATATCCGACAAGCCCTCCGGTAAATGGAGGAAGTCCCGGAACAACCGGACTTTTATATGCTTCGAGAATTTCTCTTAGAACCTTTCCCGGATGGTCGGTTAAAACTTCCCGTCTGGTCTTATCCTCATCTTCATGCCCTTCGCTTATGATCACACGCCCATCGGTACAGGTGATCTCCATCGTTGGTGCATATCCAAGGAAGGAATATCTTCCCCACTGCTGTCTGTCCTCCGCACTTTCCAGCAGATAGCAATGCTTGCTTGCCGCCCGCAGCGTCCGCATCACACTAATCGGCGTAAATGCATCTGCATACAGCTCTTTGCTGATTGGAACTCGCTTGTATCTGCCTTGTTCAGCGTAGGATCTGATTTGTTCTGATGTCTTGTCCATGTGTATTCCTCCTTGAAGTTATGCTGCAAAATAAATTTCTCTTTTATCTCGATAGGAAATATATGTTTATGGTAGAAAAAAAGTCCCTGACAGAATATTCCTATTCTGTCAAGGACGGTAAATCTAAATCTTTTCCGCGGTGCCACCTTGATTCACGGGTACACTCCCCTGCGCTCTGTAAGATACTAACATATCTCCGGCAACTGACGTATGCCCACACGTCACAGAGTACTCGGATTCTCAAATCCTTTGACTGTGCCCTCAGCGGTCCATTTGGCAACCTGCATCTCGATCCGGCTCTCAGCTTCCCGGACTCTCTGTGCGCGCATAATTACTTTGATCTCCGCTTCATCGGTTTAAAGCGTTATTCCATTTGCTAGGAGTTTATCACTTTAAAGCGATAGTGTCAATGCACTATTTTAATCTTTTTCGCGAAATTGTTGAAAATTTTCTCAATTTTCTTGTCTTTATTTTCTTTTTCTCTTCCATGCAAATCCGCCAACTCCTGCTCCGAGTGAGGAGAATGCAAGTCCTAATAAGCCAAGAACATTTGCCGGATCACCTGTCTTTGCGGCTTTTGATCCGCTTGTTCCTTTAGAAGCTGATCCATCTGTAGTTGTTCCGGCCTTCTTTGTAACAGTTGGAGTTGCACTTCCATTCTGGCTTCCATCCTGTTTTCCATTCTTTACAAGTGCTTTGATTGCTGAATTCAACTTATTTGTTGCTTTATCAACTTTTTCCTGGCTTTCTTTTGCATTTAATGCGCTCTTAGCATCTGTCAGGGCACTCTGTAATGCCTTCCAGCTGTCAGCTGTGTAATCAGCTTCTTTCAGGGCTGCCGCTTCACTAATCACTTTCTCAAGGGAAGAGGTATCAACTGCTGCCGGCTCTTCTTTCTTATCTCCCTCTGCCTTAACAAGTGCTTCAACAGCTGCATTAAGATGGCTTACTGCCTCGTCTACAGTTGCCTGTGTTTTTGGATTTTTCAGCTCATCCTTTGCTTCCTGAAGTTCCATCTGCATGGATGCCCAGCTTTCTGCTGTGTAGTCACTTTCCGTCAGTGCCTCTGCTTTTGCAATAGCTGCCTCAAGCTCTGTTGTTGTGATTTTTTCACCCTCAGATGCTTTTACAATGTTCTCATCTGTTGCCTGGAATTTGTATGTTACATCATTGTATCCAAGTGCTGTCAGTGTAATGGTCCAATATCCTGTTCCATCCGTTCCTTCCGGAAGTGTACAACGAAGAGAATCTGTCAGTCCAAGCTGGATTCCCATTGCTTTATGCATCCAGTTATCTGCTGCAAACTTTGTTCCGTAAGTAGCTTTTGCATTTGTATATGTGCTGTCATCTCCATAGTAAGTCCATGTAACTGTCTGGAGATTTGATCCAAGATCACCATAATTTCCTGTCAGATCAACTCTTAAGAATTCTCCATAAGATCCGCTTGCTTCTTTTACTGTCAGCCCGGCTTCCTCTGCTGATGGAGCTGTCTTCAGTGCCTGATCTTTGATTCCGGACTCTGATCCATTATTCACTCTTGCAGAGAAACTGAAGGATCCATCCTCATTCTTTGTTGCTGTTTTCAGACCGTTTGTATTCTCTGTTACATTGGCAACCAGTCCTGTATAGCCTACCAGATTCTTTTCTGAGTATCCTCCTGCAAGTTCACTTCCGTTTTCAATCACACGATAGTTTGCTTTCAGTGCTTCCAGATCAGATGTTTTTACTTTCACCGGTACATATTTCAATCCAAGTACGTCATACTCTGTCATCTTTGTTGTTGCACCGGATTCTTCTGTGATCTCTCCTCTGTTAAATGTAATCTTGCTTCCGTCTGTCAGAACTGCTGTAGTTCCATCTGTCCAGTACTCTACTGCATACTCTTTTCCATTTTCTGCCTTAATCACTGCATTGCACTGGAAGGAACCTCTGTGAAGTCCATGATTTACGGTAGCTCTTGTTACAGTATCGAATGCACCCTTGTCAGACTCTCCTTTTGAATCCTTTGCATCTGAAGAAGATGTATCTCCTGCTGCCTGCACATTCTCAGCAGCCCAGTACTCTGCCCAGCTAAGTCCTACATATGCGTAAGTATACTCACTCTCCTTTGATAAAGTATAAGTAAATTCATAATCCTTTGCATAGCCTGTTGCTTTCACTGTGATCTTAAATTCCTGTCCATTTTCTGCATCCTTAAATGGAGCCGCAGTCGTATCAATTGTTCCATCTTCTTTGATGATCTTCACTGCACGTTTTCCTGTTGCCGCATACTCTGTTCCGTCAACTGTTACGGATTCGATCTTCTTTACATAAGAAGTTACATCCTCTGCTGCATATCCTTCTGCCGCTACAAGTGCTGCACTTTCATTGTTAAATACAACTGGTACAGCTTCTGTTGTTAATTCAAAATCTGTCCTAAGATCCGCATATTTTCCGGATTTATCAGATACTTTCAGAGTATATTTGCCTATCTCAGCGCCTTCTGTCTTATAGGTAAGTCCCCCGTCTTTTACCTGAACATCCTCAAGACCTTCAACTGTATATTCTGCCTGATAATCACCAGGAAGTCCTTCTACAGTTAGATTTACTTTTCCACTTTCAACATCTGCATTCTCTGCTGCGACAGTCCCATTGAATTTAACCGGCACATACTGATCTGCACCAATCTCATAGATTCCATTATCTGTGTAATATGTGATTTTATTGATTGTCTGACCCATCATCTTTTCATAATCTTTTGAGTCCAGTGTGTTTCCATGAGATGTTGTCACAAATCCTGTACTCCATGCCAGTTTTGTCTTTTTCCAGATATTTTCAAGATGACGAAGTCCGTATTTGTCTCCTTCTTTTGTGCTAATCACAACTCCATATACTGTATTAACTGTTTTTGGGAGTCCATTTACATCTAATTCATAATCTCCATACTTTGTGTCTGTTGTGAAATCAATTGATGCATCACTCAACTTCTGTGCAGTTGCACCTTTCACTTCACTAAAGCTGAGTGAACCATCTGCATTTACTGTTGCTTCCTTATAATAGGAAGGAGTCTCACTTAAAATATAGTAAGAATAGCTTGCGCTCTCGAATAACGCATCTTTTCCATTATATTCTGTTGTTGTCTCTTTTCCTTTCATATTCACTGTAATAGAAAGCTTGCTGTCATCTGTGATCTGTGTATATTTTTTCAGTACTGATGCATCACTAATCTTAACCGGATATGTAATACCTGTAATATCTGTTCCATCACTGTTTACATGATAAGATCCAGCTACAAGTGTTGATCTTGTTTTCGCTTTTGTAGCGGAGGATACACTGTCTGCTCCTGCTACCTGATCAGCTGCATAAAATTCAGAATATGGAATATTCATCAACACATACGTTTCTTTCGCAACTTCTGCCTTTTTCAATGCCTTCACTGCTGCATTCAGCTCATCTGCCGCTGTGTCTACCGCGCTCTGAGATTCTTTTGCTGTCAGGGCAGCTTTGGCTGCTGTCAGCTTCGTCTGCATTGCACTCCAACTGTCTGCTGTGTAATCAGCTTCTTTCAGTGCTTCAGCGGCTGTGATTGCAGCTTCCAGTTTTGTTGTGTCAACTGTTACTGCTTCGTTTGCTGACTTGATTGCAGCAAGTGCAGCTTCTTTCACTGCCTTTGATGTACGTGTTGCACCACTAACAGAATCCCAACCATTAATTGTATCTTCTGTTGCAGCCTTTCCTACAAGCATTTTCTGGATTCCTTTCGATTTTGAAACAGCTTTTGCAAAATAGGAATCACTCTCCGCGTTATATCCTTCCCCTGGAGTCACAGCGATGGCTGAAAACTTGCCATCCTCCACCTTCAGGCTGACTTCAACGTCATACTCATTCCATTCGTCTTCATTTTCGTCATCCTCTGCAGTTCTTGCCACGTGGGCCGTCTTTGTATAAGTTCCATCCTTTGTAGTCTGACTTCCTGTTGCCGCAAAGATGGTTGACGGGCAAAGTCCTACTACCATAGACATTGCCACTGCCATAGACATTGCCTTTACTTTCATTTCTTTGTTTTTCATAGAAACCTCCTGTTTAACTAAAATAGTTACATACAGATCCTGCCTGTCGCAGTTCTGCTTTCCTGCTTCCGCAGGGAATATATTATCAAGTTAGCTTTTACTAACCTATAACCCCAAAAAATTTTTACATCTATACTGTCCTTACAGCTTCTTTCTTCACAACCGGTAAAATCTTTCCTGCGACAATTCCTATCACGAATCCTGTTACTGTCCCGGCTACAAGAAGAACCGGCAGATAATAAATCAGTTTCAGATTCTCCACCACTGACATGGCAACAAGAATCTGTCCTATGTTATGAAAGACACCTCCAGTGATACTGACTCCTACAATAGAAATTCCATCCATCTTCTTTACAAGTGCCATCGCAAGAAGGCTGACAACCGCCCCTGCCAGACTGTAAATGATCGACATTCCATTTCCAAAAAGAAATCCTGTCAGAAGTACACGCAGTACCGATACCGCCAGTACTTCTGGAATTTCCAGAAAATAAAGACCTGTTACAGTGACCAGATTGGCCACTCCAAGTTTCATCCCCGGCACTCCAAAATTAATTGGGATCAGGCTTTCTACATAACTAAAAATCATTGCCAGTGCAACAAGCATTGCCATATTTGCAAGTTTTTTATTTCTATTCATACATTCTCCTTTACAGTCGAACAATTGATTTATTTAGAAATTGTATCCGGTAGATCTTCCTTTTCACTTTGAGAATCCTCAGAATTCTCAACCTCTTCTATTTCTACAACCAACTTATGTGGCAGGCAGACAATTGTCTGCGTCCGGTTATTGATCTCCCCTTGCTCTTCGCAATATCCATCTGGACAGTCAGCCTCTTCCATATACGCTTTTCCATCCTCAATCCGGACACGGTTGTAAAAGTCTCCTTCTTCTATTTCGACTACCTGGTCTTCATCCAACGAATATCTTCCGTAAACTTCTCCGTCCACCTTGATCACAACCTGTTTTTCCTGATTTTCTTTTTGCCCGATATCCCTTGCCTGTACATACTGCATCAGGTTCATCACAAGAAACAGTACACATGCCACAAAGAGGACTGCGCCTCCTAAAAACAGATCTTTTTTCTTCATCTATTACACTCCTGCCCAGATCATAATTACAAGTAACAGAATTGCCCGAAGAATCGTAAACCAAAATTCATTTCCCTTCAGACCTTTGATTCCTGTATGGATATGCTTCTTTGGACAAGTATCAATACATTTCTGGCATTGGAAACAATCTCCCTCGACTTTGAGTGATCCGTCTTCCGGGAGTCCGATCCCGGATGGACATTTCTTCGTGCATCCGCTGCAGCCTTTGATGCAATTTTCTCTGTCGCGGTGCAATGCAAAGAACGGAAGCACCGGAAGTAATGAGAATACTGCTCCCATCGGACACAGATTCCGACAGAAAAATCTTTCTTCCAGACACATCCCCACAATAATAAGAAGTAGTAATATCACTCCCGGCAAATATCCCTGCAAGTGAAGATTTCCTGCATGCAGCATAGAAAAAACATCCCACGGGCTTGTCCCTTTTGCCTTTCCGTATACTCCCGCAAAACAAAGTACTGCGATTACGGTCAACACCAGATATTTCAAATAGCTTAACTTCTCTGTGATCTTTTCTGAAAGTAGCACCGGCTTTTTCTTTCTCTTCTTAAAGCACCAGAGATAAAATGCATGAATTCCATCTCCCAGACTTCCGAATGCACACGCGAATCCACAAAAGAATCTTCCGAAAAGAATCGTATACGCGCAGAGAACTATAAGCACCGTTACAAAAGAGCTCATCCCGATTGCCTCGCCTGCTCCTATCTGTGTGAAAATGTATTTTACACCGGCAAATGCCGCTGTATACACAGATGGCAGAAACAGAAAATAGAGAATCTGAATCAATGTGCGAAGCCATGTATGCAATTTTTTAATTTCTTTTGCTTTTAAATTATGTATATTCAACTTCTTCAAACTACTTTACCGCCTGTTCCAATGCCTGTTCTGTTGCATCTTTAATTCCTGTTGAACTGAACGTTGCGCCGCTGATCGTATCAACTTCTACACTCTGCGCCTCTATGATCTTCGGAATGATATCTTCTGCCATTGCAAGATATGCGCTGTCTTCCTTCTCTGCAGATGTCACTTCTACCGCTTCAATCTTTCCATCTTTTACAGTAACTTCTACCGCAACCGTTCCACCAAATCCATCCGCTTCTCCGATATAGGTTCCATCCTTGTATCCTGTTTCACTCCCTGAATCACTCCTAGACTCTGAAGCACTGAAGACAGCTGATGTCTGTGCCTCTAACTGTGCATTCAGCTTTGTGATTTCCTCATCCTTCGCACGGACATTCAACACTTCGTTATATCCGAAAAGGACACCGACGATTGCCAACAGACTAAACAGTCTTACGATAAACTCTTTCATCCTACTGTGCCTCCGTCTCTTCTGGTCTCAAAGCCGTTTCCAGTGCCTTTTTGCATCCGTCAATAATCGCATTCGAAGAACAGGTTGCTCTGGACACCGTATCGATTTCTTCCGGCATTCCTTTGGTAATAATCTGAGAAACGACACCTTTTTTACTGGACGTTCCATTTGCCGCTTTTTTGATGTAACTGTCGTTCTCGCTGCCTCCATCTCCAGCAATTTCCGTAATGGATACAATTTTGTCATTTCGTATTGTCACCTTCATAGAAAGCTGATACTCTGTAAAATCTTCATCCTCATCCGGTTTACACGGTACACTCACCTCATAAGTTCCATCGATGTATTTTGTCTTCACTTCTTCCTCTTGATCTGACTTCTTTTTCTCAAGCTGTGCAACTGCAAGGTTCAGATTTTCCACAGCTTTATCAACCGTCTGCTGTTCCACTTTTTCATTCGCAGCTGTTTCCAACAGCTCTTTTGCATCATTCAGTCGGAGACTCAGAACCGCCCAGCTACTCTGCGTATACTCCTCCATCACAAGTGCTTCTGCTGACTTGACTGCATTTTCCAGTTCCGTTGTATCTGCTTTCTCTTCAATGGATTCTCCATTCGTTACTTTCTCCGCCTGTTTCAAAGCATTCTTTATTGCTCCGAGAAGTCCCTTAGAACTGTAAGTTGCACCAGATACAGTATCTACATCTGTATTCTGATTTTTAAGCACATTTTTCACTACATCCATTGCGCGGTTGAAAAATGCTTCATCATCTGATGTCTTTGTGACTAAAATTGCTTTGATCGTATGCTCCTGGATCACCACAGCTACCGATACCTCTCCACTGTATCCTTCCGCTGTTCCATAATAGATTCCTTCTTTGTATGGAACTGTTCCGGTTGTGGATGTACTCTGATTCTGACTGGAAGAACTGTTCGAGCTATTCGTTTCAGATGAATCCGAAGTCGCTCCATTTCCACTCACTGCCGCCTGACTTAATGCATCTCTTACTGCCTGGATGATTCCAACCGAACTGTACGTTGCTCCGGACACGGTATCTACATTGGTGCTCTGACTACTGATGATCGCATTGATCAGTGCAGAGGCTTTGGAAATGTATTCGCTTCCATCTTGATTCTCCATAATCTGGATGTCTGTGATCTTTCCGCCACTGATCTCAACCTTTACTTTCAGTGTTCCACCAAATCCAGTCCCTGTTCCGTAATAAGTTCCGTCCTTATATGCTGCCGGGTCTTCCACTGTTGCGACAGAAGTAGAACTTCCTGCTGCCGCGCCGCCACCAGACTGTGACTGTCCTGTTGTTCCGCTGTCTTTTTTCTCCGGTCAGTGCATTCTTCACTGCACTGATGATTCCCCGGGAACTATAGGTTGCCCCTGAAACAGTATCGACTTCCAATGTCTGTCCTTCGATGATCTTATCGATCACCGCCTGTGCACGTTTGAAAAATGCTGCATCGTCAGATGAACTCAAAATATCAATTGCTGTGATCTGCCTGTCTTTGATCTGCACAGCAACTGTAATATCTCCTGCGTAACCTGTTCCAGTTCCCTTATAAACACCATCCGTCAGATCAAAAGAACCTTTTACCGCCTGCTCCTGCTCTTCTGACTTTGTAGTCTCTTCTTTTACAGAATTCGTTTGCTCCTGCGCTGCATAAACCGGTGGCTGATATCCACTCAGGGTGCCTGCTACACAGGATGCCACAACTGCTACCGAAAGTACCGGTGCAAATGGTTTTAGCTTCTTTCCTGTTTCTTTTAAATCCATTTTTCCTCCAAAATCTACTCTGTCTTACACTTTTCTATCGAATGATCTCAACTGTTCTCTCCGTTGAAAAATCATTTTCCAGCCCTTCTGTTACATATAGCGTCCCATCATCACTCATAAGGATTGCATCAAAATCATCCTTATGTACTCTCCAGAAATCTGCCGCTTTCTCTTCTCCCATAATAAAAAGTGAAGTAGACAGTCCATCTGCCAGTGTTCCATCCTCACTTACAATTGTTACAGAGACAAGTCCGCTTTCTGCCGGGTATCCGGTCTTTGGGTCAATGATGTGATGATACGTCACACCATCCTGTTCAAAATACCGTTCGTATCCCCCTGAAGTGATAACAGCCTTATCCTGAACACTCAGAATTCCCAGATAATCTTCTGTGTCATCGGGACTCTGCACTGCAATCTTCCATTTCGTTCCATCCGTCTTTGTTCCGAGTGCCTGCACATTTCCGCCAAGATTCACTAATCCACTTGTGATTCTATTGTCTTTGTAAATGTCCATAATTCTGGATGAGGTATATCCTTTTGCAATTCCTCCGAGATCGATTTTCATTCCTTCTACGTCGAAAGATATCTTTCTCGTTTCTTTGTCATAAGAAATATTTCCCGCATCAGTGAGTGGAAGAAGCTGATCCAATATCTCCTGTGACGGAACCTGAAAGTTCTGTGTTGGGAATCCCCATGCTTCCATCACCGGATAAATCGCAATATCAAACGCCCCATCTGTCTCCTGATAAAGTTCCAATGCTCGTTCCGTCAAATAGCCTGCATCTTCGGAAAGCTCTGCACTTCCATCTGCGTTCAGTTTTGCGATCTCGCTATCTGCATCTCCTGTCGATAAAAGTGCGTCCAGACGCTCAATCTCTGCCTGTGCTGCATCAACGGCTGCTTCTGCATTTTTTCCATACGCAGTCACTGTCATATAGGTATCCATTGCAAAAACATCTCTGGATGCTTCTTGTATATCATCCGACTGGTTCTGTGCACTTTCTGACGATGTTTCGGATTTATCTGCTGTCTTACTGTCTGTCTTCTGTCCGCATCCGACCAACAGAGCCGATGCACAAAGACAGACTGCAAGTAAACATTTTATATTTTTTAATTTCATGTAATCGCTCCCAGTTATACCTTTCTAACTCGTGTTAGCTAAACTAACTCCGTAAGTATACAGGATGTCTATTATCCAGTCAATTGGATTTTTATTATTTGAGAACTTTTCTCATTTATCTGTTTTAAACTTATATATTTTTCTCATGAACAAAGAATGTGCCTCGGCACATTCTTGCGCCTGCGGCGGTCGCTTGCGACACCTACCTTGTACGCCGCAGTGCGCATCCTGAGCGGAGCGTTTTTTATATATTAGGAAAGGACTTTCCTAATATATAAAAAAGAGAGACGAAAATTTCATCTCTCTTTTTCTTCGCTTTATATTCTTTTTTTTACTTCCTCGAGAAAATATGTTTCACAAATACATAGATTATAATCACCACTGCCATCAGATATCCGAACGCACCAAGCGCCGGGATTCCCATAAACTTCGGTGTCATATCCGTTGTACAGATAATACTTGAACTGATCAGAAGCGCCATGACCCACAGACCCATAACAATATTTCTTACCAAGCGTCTCAAAAGAAATGCCAGATCCTTTGACACACGCAGATCCAGGTTTACTTTTGACTGCCCTTTCATGAATTCATCCATTAAGTCCGTTGTCATGGATGGAAGGTCAATCATCTTCCGCACAGATTTCAAAAGGCTTCTTCCTGTGTTCTTCAATTCCTTCTTAAAGTTAAAATTGTGAAGAAAATCCGCAGCAAGTCTTGCTCTGGCAATCTCCACCATATTAATATCCGGTGCGATATTGGCAAGTACACCTTCCATATGCGTAAGTCCTCTGGCAAGCATCGTCAGTCCATGTGGCATCATGATCTTATTTTCTTTCATGACTTCCATCAGATCCGTCATGACCTCTGCCACATTAATCTTACCCATATCGGTACTTCCGTATTTCAAAAGCAATCCTTCAATGTCTTCGTAAAGTTTTCTCTGCTCCGGTCGTTCTTTGAATTCGCCCAATCCGAGAACCGCCTTCAGGATCAGACCAACATCATTGAGTGCAACGCCTTCGATTGCAAGCGTGATCATCTCACGGTCATGCTCTGTCAGTCGTCCCATCATTCCCATGTCGATCCAGACAATCTTTCCATCACGGATCTTAACATTTCCGGAATGCGGATCAGCGTGGAAGAACCCGTCATCCATTACCTGCTTGATATAGTTATCTACAAGTTTGCTTCCGATTTCTTTCAGGTCATATCCATCTTCGAGCAGCTTATCCTTCTCATCAATCCCGCAACCATCAATATATTCCATCACCAGCACGTGAACGGTCGTATATTGCTGATACAGAACCGGTGTCTGAACGAAATTGACATCCTTGTTTCTTCTGGCAAATTCTTCGATGTTCGCTGCTTCTGTCAGGAAATTCATCTCATCTCTTGTCACTGACCAGAGTTCATCAAGCACAAGATCAAAATCAGCCATTCCTTTCAGACTGATCGGCGGCATCAGTTTGATCGCTTTACGGATAAACTCAATGTCCCGTGCCATCATTTCATAAATGCCTTTTCTCTGGATTTTAACGACGACCTCTTCTCCTGTCTTCAGAACTGCTCTATGTACTTGCGCAATTGATGCAGAACCAATTGGTGTCTCTTCAATCGAAGAAAATACTTTCTTCCAAGAACGTCCGTAAGACTCGTCGATTACTGCTACTGCCTCCTCGAAAGGCATCGGCCTTGCATCTGTACATAACTCCATCAATTCGTCACAATAGGCTTTCGGAAGAACATCGGAATGAAGTGCCATAATCTGTCCGATCTTCACAAAAGTCGGACCGAGATCCTCCATGATCAAACGAAGTTTCTTCGGACTTAGTCCATGTGTGATATTGTGCTTGCGAAGCACCGAAACAATCTCTCTAAATCTTGAACCATTCGTTCCCTTTTCTTTCTCACTCATATCTGTAGTTCCTCCTGCTGTCAATGTGACATTTCCTTCCTTTTCGACTATCATTTCCAGATACCCTAAATTTAAAACGACACTTTTTTCTTTCTCAAGAAAACAAAGAAGCTACTTTTTCAGCAGCTTCCCTGATAGATTTAGATCAAAATGAATTCCTTACTCTGCTTCTTTTTTCTCTTCCTCAACAACTTCTACGTCTTCAACATCATCTTCTGCTGTATCGTCTGCGTCCACTTCTTCTGCCTCAGAATCTACAGTTGACTCTTTCTCCTTGATCTGAGCCTTCAATGCTTCTAACTGCTCTGGTGTCATCTTATCAAGAAGTTCACTCAATTCCTCCGGTGTAGTAACTTTTACCTTCACATTCACATTATTCTTTACAGTCTGTTTCAGATTGTGCTTGAGTTCTTCGTTCAGAACCTTTCCCTGCTCCACTGTAAGCTCACCCTTTTTTACCATATCATCAAGAACATCCTTTGACTTCTCAGCAGTTGTAGCAACTGCTCCGATTCCAGCCAGTATTACCTTCTTTAAGTTGTCTGTTAATTTCTCCATAATGCCTGTCTCCTTCCGTAAATGATCTGTTTCCAGATTCAAAACTATAATTAGATTTTACAACTTTCTCGTCATCTCGTCTAGTATTCGAATCCATTTTCTGTGCTTGTTTCACAATAATTTAATAAAGCCTTTATAATTTTCAAGACTTTTTCACAAAGAAATGCTTAAAATGTTACATTTTCAACCTTTTGTAACTTTTCTTTTTTATTTATGCTTGTTAAAATAAAGACATAGTACATCGGGAATACCTCTAAAGCTTCCCGAAAATCTGTTTTTAAAAAAGGAGATCGAAAATCATGGCAAACAGAATTATGTTAAATGAAACATCTTATCATGGAGCAGGCGCAATCAAAGAGATCGCTACAGAAGCAAAAGCAAGAGCATTTAAGAAAGCTTTTGTATGTTCTGACCCTGATCTGATCAAATTCGGAGTTACGAAGAAAGTAACAGATATTCTTGATGAAAATGGACTTGCTTATGAGATTTATTCTGATATCAAAGCAAACCCAACAATCGAAAATGTACAGCACGGAGTAGAAGCATTCAAGAAAGCTGAAGCAGATTACATCGTTGCAATCGGTGGTGGTTCTTCTATGGATACTTCCAAAGCAATCGGTATCATCATCGCAAACCCGGAATTTGAAGATGTAAGAAGCCTTGAAGGTGTTGCACCGACAACAAAACCTTGTGTACCGATCATCGCAGTTCCAACAACAGCCGGAACAGCTGCTGAGGTTACAATCAACTACGTTATCACAGATGTTGAGAGAAAGAGAAAATTCGTTTGTGTTGACCCACATGACATGCCGGTTATCGCAGTTGTTGACCCGGATATGATGTCCTCTATGCCAAAGGGACTTACAGCTTCCACAGGTATGGATGCCCTGACACATGCAATTGAAGGATATACAACAAAAGCTGCTTGGGAAATGACAGATATGTTCCATATCAAAGCAATCGAAATCATTGGAAAATCTTTAAGAAGTGCTGTTGCAAATGAAAAAGAAGGCCGTGAAGGAATGGCTCTTGGACAGTATATCGCAGGAATGGGATTCTCTAATGTAGGTCTTGGAATCGCTCATTCTATGGCTCATACCCTTGGTGCTGTATACGATACTCCACATGGTGTTGCATGTGCTATGATGCTTCCAATCGTTATGGAATACAATGCAGATTGTACAGGTGAGAAATACCGTGAAATCGCAAGAGCAATGGGCGTTAAAGGTGTTGACGACATGTCTGTTGAAGAATACAGAAGAGCTGCTGTTGACGCTGTTCAGAAACTTTCTGTTGACGTTGGAATCCCGACAAAACTGGAAGCTCTGAAAGAAGAAGACCTGCAGTTCCTCGCTGAGTCTGCTCACGCTGATGCTTGTGCACCGGGTAACCCGAAAGATGCAAGTGTAGAGGATCTGAAAGAGCTCTTTAGAAAGCTTATGTAAATTGATTTCTGGTACACGGGCGCAAATTCTTCCTATGATTATTTTTAGAGTTTCGTCTTCGTAGAAAGGGACAGTGCCGCTGGCTCAGGGTTACGCACACTGTTCATACTAAGAAAAACAACAGATTGCTAAGAACAAAGAAAGGATCGATAAACTCGCTGCCGCTCAGACAGCTATCGATCCTTTCTTTAACACAATCTATCGTTTTTCAAGTATGCGCAAGTATGCTCCACATTCACCAGCTGCACTGTCCCTTTCTACTTCGATTGTACTCTATCGAATCATAGAGCAAATATGTTTGTGTACAGAAATAGATTTACGGAATATACGAAGGGATGAAATGATTCGCACATTTTTTTGTATGTAGAAATAAATCTGCACCAAAAGGTCTGTCTACAACAATCCACGTTCTTTGAAGACGTCTCTTAGTTCTGCGGGCATGGATTCGGAGAGGAATCTAGCCAGGGTTTCGGGGGTGGCTTTGTGGTTGCCGAGAACCCATTGGACCGTCATGTAGATGGAGCCTTGGCAGTACATTTCTAACTGAAAGCGAATCTTGTCGGACATCTTTTTCTCGGTGTTTCCTTCGATACGATCGGTATAAAATTGTGTGATCAGTTCAAAGTCGTGATCACGCAAACAGTTCTGGTCGTCATTTTTAAATGCCGCACGAAAGAAAAGTGTTTCTTTCTGAATGTATTGAAATTTATTTACAAGACTTTCATAGACTGTTTGTCCCTCTCCCATATGTTCAAAGGATTCAATCAGTATCTTGTCAAAATACCAGTTGATCAAATCGTATTTATCCTGAAAATTCCGGTAAAAGGTCTGACGCGTCACTCCGCATTCTTCTGTGATCTCTTTCACAGTGATCTTCTCGACCGGAGCTTTTTTCATGCATTCTTTCATTGCCTCTGCCAACCGGTATTTTACTTTTTCTCCTGACTTGTATGTTTCTGCCATAACTTTTTCCTTTCCACTCCAAGCAGTTCAAGCAGTTCTTCATGCGGGTATTCTTCGTCTTCCTGGTAAATATCCACGTAATTCATTGCAGCGCCTCCATCTACGAATGCAGGAAACAGGAAACCACATTCCGGTTCGCCCGGTTCATATTCTCCGCTTAGTGGACAGATCACGCATAAAATGTATTCATACATTCGTTCTGATTCTCCCTGACGTATATGATCCAGCCCCTTCGCCGGAATATCGTATCTGTCATGAAATACATAGATTGCATAATCTTCATCTGCCTGATAATGTTCCCCGATAATCTCATAAAATGTCTCCATCAGAGCATCATTTTTCAAGCCACAGGCACGCATCCCCATCAGAAGCTTCCACATACTGTCCGGATTTCTTTGATCATCAGAAAACTTATATTCCTTCAGATTTTTATTTGTTTTCACAAACGGCACTTTCTTCGCAAGTGCCAGATTCTTCTCCTGTTCTGCCGGGCTTAATTTCAGGAAACTGGTGTTAAATGTTCCATCTATAAATCCGTCTATATCCATATATCCCCCGGCGATCCGAGTGATCGATGTCCGTTTTACTGTCATTCGTCTGGTCAACGCCAGCATATCTTCTCGATTGATCATAATCTTTTCCCTCCGGCTCTCTGTTTATCCCTACAAATCTCTGCATATCTCGACAGCTTTCTGTTCGTCTCAAACATCTTCCGCCTGTCCACATCAGAGATTCTTCTGTCTTATCCGCTCTGTCAATCCTCGAAGCATTAACGGTTCCACGCCGCTACTTTTTTTCTTCCTCTTCTTCCTCTTTTTTCTCCGCCTGCATGATCACATCACGAACCTTCTGCATTCTCTCGTCAAGAGCTGAGCTGATCTGTGCACAGTCCATCATCTCTTCTGCCAGATACTTACTCTGATCTTCCGGAATACTCTTTTTATAGCGAAGCTTATGCTCCAGGCTCGCCCAGAAATCCATCGCGATCGTACGAAGCTGCACTTCAACTGTGATCATCTTTTTTCCTTCTTTTAAGAAAATCGGAGTCTTCACGATCAGATGAAGACTTCTGTAACCACTCGGCTTTGGATTTGCAATGTAGTCTTTTTTCTGAATTAAAATTACATCGTCCTGATCAAGGAAGCATTTCGCAAGTTTATAAATGTCATCCTGAAAAGCACAGATCACACGCACACCGGCAATATCCTGAATATTTTCTTCGATTGCATCAATCGTCAATGGAATATTTTTACGACGAATCTTCTTCAACAGACTCTCCATTGATTTCACACGAGTCTTAATGCTCTCGATCGGGTTGCGGTCATACTCCAGGGAATACTGTTCGCTCAGCACCTTGAATTTCGTCTCAACTTCCATGATCGCACACTGATAATAAGCCATCATTGTGTTGACCGGCTTTAAATTCTCCTGTACAAAGTCAATAAATTCATCTGAAAGAAGACTGTTTCTTACAAAGTCCTCTCTTCTTTTCTCGATTCGTTCTTCTAATTCTCGTCTACCCATTTGTTTCTTTCATCTCTCTTTTCTTGCTTTTATAAGATTGATCTAATCAGATACTTCCATTCTGCCAGATATTCTCTAAGCATATTATTCGGCAGATACAATGGATTCGAGCCTGCAGCAATCGCTTCCGCTGATTTCAGCCCCTGTCCTTTTGTGATCTGCATCGCCCGAAACATATGGAAATCATTTGTGATAATTCCAACACTTGCTCCGTCTCTGATATATTTCTTACTGTTTTTTATATTCTGCTCTGTTGTCTTTGATTCGTCTTCCAGAATCAGACGGTCTTTCTCAATTCCGGCTGCTTCCATATAATCAGCCATCGCCTGCGCTTCCGTACACGGCTCGTTATACCCCTGTCCACCTGACACAATACAGATTGTCTCCGGATTCTTCTCCAGATAATCGATTGCTGTGTTCAGTCGATGCTTCAGCACCTTACTCGGTCCATCTGCTCTCACCTGTGCACCAAGCACTATGATGTAGTCCAGATTTCCATCTGCCTTCGCATGCATCTGACTAATAATGCATCCTTCGATAATTACAAAGGAAACTACAAACACGAGCAGTATTCCTCTTAATATCCACAACATCCACATCGGAATTCTTGCCCATCCATCCAGAAATGTAATCGCTGCGCATCCTCCAAGCAATGCAGCCAGTACAAACCAGATCAGGAAGAATCCTGTCCCTGATCCATTTCCACTCATCCAGAACCCATAACAGGCAAATAGCACTGCAAATAAAATACATATTATAGTTACTGTCATTTTCCGCTTTGTTCTCACTTTCCACTCTCTCCAAGAATCAGTCGAAGCAGTGTCTTATCAAGCATGATTGTCCGGTTCCATGGGTTCAAAATGATACCTTCAATCTCATTCACCTGTACAGCGGACTGAAATAATGGTTCGATTGCTGTCAAAAAGGTAGACATCACACGATCAGAACCTTTCAGTTCTTCTTCAAAACTTGTAAATGCACTCCACCACTTCTTTCCATCAGCTGTCTTTACTGCCTGTATCTTCAGTTCTTCTGCAACAGAAGGCTCTACCGCAAGAATCAATTGTCCTTCTTCTTTCATTCGTCTGCGGATCACTGTCAACGTATGTGCTAAAAGTTCCTGAGACGCTTCCTGCTGGAGCGCAGAAATTGCTTCCTCAATCTTCTCGTTTCCTTTCAGTCCTTCGTCTTTTGTATCGTTATTCTGTATCTTCATCCTCGCTGCTCCTTATAAATTCTTTATAGTTTAATAAGCATTAATATTCTAACACCAATATGCTCTAATCCCCCTTGTGACGGAGGCAGTAACACATCTCATGCTTTCATGTCTGATATCTTTTAAGTATATCATAAAAAAAGAGAATAGTGTGATATTTTAAATTTGTTTCACACTATTCTCTCTTTTTTTACTTTTATTAATATGACTTTGGATTCTTCACATTTATCTAAGACACAAGCTCCTGCATCAGCTCATGCACACTCATCATCTGATTGATCCGTCCGACATTGCTTCCGCAGAATACAAGTCCATTTTCCACATCACCTTTTACGGCATCAATCAGTGCCTTCGTGATACAATACGGAACTTTTACCGGATTACATTTCGCTAAGCAATTATAACATTTCTTAATAGGCTCTTTTTCTTTCTCAACACGCTCGATCAATGCGTTGCGGATGGCTCTTCCCGGCATTCCTACCGGACTTTGAATAATCTGAACATCCTCTTCTTTTGCATTGATATAGGCCTGCTTATACGCCTCTGACGCATCACATTCTTCTGTTGCCACGAACCTGCTCGCAATCTGGACTCCATCTGCTCCAAGTGCCAATGTGTGATCAATATCTGCTCTGTCGAAGATTCCACCCGCTACAATTACTGGAATCTTCTTCTCGTATCGCTTTTCATACTCTTCCTTACAGGCAATGATCTGACGGATCTCCTCATCATAATCCATCGTATCAATCTCATCTAACTGCTCTCTTGAGAATCCAAGATGACCTCCAGCTTTCGGTCCTTCTACAACAAGGAAATCTGCTGTTCTGTCATACTTATGCGCCCACATTTTCAAGATCAGCTGTGCTGCTCTCTTAGAAGAAACAATCGGTGCAATCTTCGTGCGACAAGTCTCACTGACCAACTCCGGCAGATTCATCGGAAGACCTGCACCGCTGATGATCACATCTGCGCCTGCTGCCACAGCCTCTTTCACATGCTCTGCATAATGTTTCAGCGCAACCATGATATTTACACCGACAAGACCATTTCCCTGCGCGATTTCTTTCGCTCTCTTGATATGCTTGTGGATTGCTCTATTGTTACATGCAGCCTGATCCTTCTCAAATCCTTCCTCATCATAACCGATCTGTGCTGTCGAAATAATTCCTACTCCGCCTTCTTTCGCTACTGCTCCTGCGAGAGAGCTTCTGCTGACTCCAACGCCCATACCACCCTGGATGATCGGGAGCTTCGCAGTCAGATCACCTATTTTCAATTGATTGTTTATACTCATTTTCAATTCTCCTGTATTTTATTTTGAATTTCAAACTATTTTAAGTATAAACTATTTTGTTGAAATGTCAAGGAATATTGATTCTACGGATTAATCCGCGGATTAAAAACCCCCGTTTTGATAGGCTCTTGCGATAACATATGATGGTTCATAAAATGCACTGCAATTATAATTATCTATCGTATCGCAGATTTCATTATTATATACGCGGATAATTCCATCTACATAATCTTCTTCCGGAACTAATGTATCAGAAATAAGACGCTGATATACTTTTCCCATTTCTAATGCTGTAGGTATTTTTTTCTACCAATTCTTTATCAACTACTGTAATATCGAAATCACCTTCTACCAAACTATATTCCTCGATCCAATCATCCTCAACCTGCAAAGGATTCTCACAATGAAGCACATTTGCTACACTGATCAAATGCACTAGTGACTCCCTTCCAATTGCATTTACCACATATTTATTTCTCTGATGAATTCTTCGGGCAACACGTTCAATCATATAACAGATGAAATATAAATCATTTGTCTGTATTTCTTCATCTGGGAAGTACTTATTTGTCATAATGTTATGCTCCCTTCATAATGCAATGTTTGTAATGCTTCTTCCGTACAAAAAACTATCTGATGGGTAGGATATTTGAATTTAACCAAAGCCCAAAACGCTTCTTTCGAAATTTTATCTGCTGCATAATCCTCCACATAATCCCAAATCTGATCATCTGCCATAGGACCTTCTACAATATCATATGTGTGCATCTTTCCTCTTCGACAATTTACAACAAAATCAAGCCATTCTTCTGTCATTTCAGAAAAACAGAGAATCTTAAGTTCTGGATTTTTAAGATAACTATAATTATTTACGACAGATGCGCCTTTTTTTGTTAATGCCCAGCGTTTCGCTTGTTTTTCTATATTTGTACAATAAAAACCATATCCAAAATCCTTATAGTAACCATTGATAAGTATTTTGGGATTAGATACTTCTACATTACTCCCATGATAAATAATCGTGTTTTTCATTATGCTACCACCTCATTTTCTGCGGAATTATCGGCTCCGTTTTCGATTTCAAAATTCAATATATAAATTATAACAGAAATCTTACGCTAAAGGAATTTTTTCCAAAAAAACGCAAAAAGAGCAAGACATATCCGCTTTGATACACTTGCTCTTTTTGTTTTTCTTCCCCCAAATATCACTTTTCTAATATAAAGTCAAATTTCTGACCGTAGGTGCAAGTATTTTTAGTGATACTACTTACCCTTAAATAACACTTTTCCACGGTCAACTAAAAGATATTGAAAAACAACTTGATTACCGCTTCTATCGTTGCCATCGTTCATATATCATAAATAAAGATAATATTGCAGAAGTGGATTTTAACAAATTGATAATTTACATGAAAAATGGTGAAATCTGCCCTGTATCTGTCCGTCTAAAAAAAGGCTTAAAAAAACTAATTTCATAAATACTCTCGTAGAAAGCAAAAACATCGGTTGCTAAATCTGTATCGGAGTAACCGATGTTTTACTCTGTTTCCCATTCATTTCTTATATTTTTAATTAAGTCTAAAACAGCAACTCCCCCTGATTAAAACAGTTTCATTAATTCATTTTCAGCAAAATCCCCCTCTGGAATCGGTCCTTCCCTATCAAAGCCCTTCAATTCCATTCTCTCCCATACTCGTAACCTGGTTCCTTCCTGCAGTAATATTACCAATTCCTTTCTGGAATGGCATCTGAATTACAGGAATGCTCCATACTATATTCTTTATAATTGAACCATTCTGTTTGAGACCTGGACTCATAAATATAAAACTGTTTTTTCAGGATATGAAGCAAATGTCATCCAAAAACTTCTCATCTCTATATTCTTCCAGTCTTTTTTATGAAACCATATGGAACATATTTCATGCGGTACTACTTGAATCTTCTTTTCTTGATTCTTCTGCCTGCTCTCTTATATATTTCTTTATTGCATCTTCTGTAATATTACCAATTGTTGAAACGTAATATCCTCTGGCCCAGAATGCTTTATCCCATTTGCTCTGTAACTTTGGATGTCTGTCATATATCATTAGCGTGCTCTTTCCTTTTAAGTACCCCATAAATTTTAAAATACTATACTTGGGTGGAATTGCTACACTTAAATGAATATGATCTTCACATACCGCGCCATCTATAATCTCTACATCTTTATACCTACACAATGTAGAAATTATATCTCTTACATCTACTTTCAACTTTCCATACAACACTTTCTTTCTGTACTTTGGAATGAAAACTATATGGTATTGGCATTTCCAACGTACATGTGATAAACTCTTATTGTCCATCTTGGACCGCCTTCTATACTAAATTTTGAGTTTGGCTTGCGACACCATTCTCATTTTAGCATAGGAGGCTTTTTAGTAATATCCTACACGCTCCTGCTTACTCCATTCTCCCCAGCATAGCTGGGAGATTAGGATTTTCATTTTAAAAAAAGTATTTGCTTTATGGATAAATATGCATCATTTCATTTTTTAACTTATTCCATGATTCTAATCCTGCTTCTGACGTTGTAAAGAATTCATTATTTTTCACTTTGCTATACGGAACATAAGTATTTTTTCCATTAACCGGTAAAACTATATTTGAGGTATTTTCATAACAAAATAAAGGTACAATAGGATATTGATCACATACTTTATATACAGAAACTGTCTTGTCTAATGCATTTATCTTCTCCGATATAAAAACCAGATAATCGCAGTTTAATCTAGGTGTATTAATAAATCCTAATTCCGCTGTTTTTAAGTCTTCTTCTATGATGATACTCCATCCAGTCGATATATAAAACTCATCTCCTGGCTCAATTCCATCTCCGGCATATACTTTCTGAACACATATTTTTTGACGGCTTGTTCCAAAAAGAAACTCTACATCATTAATGAATCTAACTTTTAATATGATTGGAAGTTTTGGCAGATTTTTTTTCATATCCTCACATACTTCTACGGCAAGATCTCCAGGGATTTCCGCAACTTGGAGTTTATTCATATAATTTATTTCTCTCGTTATATCCGTATAAGTCTGGCGTTTAACTATACCTAAAGTACATGCAGCAATGAGGACTAACATTGTAATTACGATTAAAATACGCTTTTTCATGCTTCTCTCACCTCACTACAAACAATTTTCCCTTTATCAATTCTATAAATACAATCTGCAAGAATTCGGATATCTTCCTGATTATGACTTGCAAGAAGTATTACCGCACCACGTTTCTTTTCTTCCATGATTAGCTGACGGATTGCTTCCACACCAGCCTCATCCAATGAATTTGTTGGTTCATCTAACATTATTACATCCGGTTTTTCCATAACTGCCTGTGCGATAGCAATCCGCTGCTTCATTCCAAGAGAATATTTTTGATAGATTCTACGATCATCAGGATTAAGTCCTACTCTTTTTAATGCATATCGAATTTCATCATCACCAATTTTACGATTTATACTTGCAAGATATCTTAAATTATCCATACCTGTCATGTTTGAATATAGTCTTACATTTTCTAATAGAATCCCCAAACTTGGAAGGACTGAAAAATCACGATGTAATACTTTTCCATTCCAAGTAATTCTTCCGGATGTCACGGACATTAATCCTGACAATGCACGAAAAAGCATCGTTTTTCCAGAACCATTTGCACCAACAAAACCGTAAACTGTGCCGTTATGTAACTCTAAATTAACATTTGAAAGAATTGTTTTCTTGTGAATTATTTTACTGATATTTTCTGCTCTTAATTCCATCTTAATCTCCTTCCTCGTTTGCATTTAAAATTAAAAATTCATGCTGACTCACGAGATACATTCCGACAATTACTGAAAAAATACTGATTGCCAGCATTGTAACAAGTGTAACTTTAAAATCTAATCTAATATATGTTACTTCTAGCGAATTTTTCAATTCTTTTATGGTTCCTGTATGCCATCCAACAACTAGATGTGCTATTGGATTTACATTGAGGAAGATTTTAGTAAGAGTTAAATTTGATTCAAATATTTGTACCAATTCCAATAAGGCAGTCATAAAAATTTGTATACCAACAATCCATATAAATGCATTATTACTTCCGTATTTAATTGATATAAGATTAATGAGTAATGAAACAGTAAAAACCCATAAGGAGTAAACAATAATGTGAAATACCAGTAAGAAGAACCCGAAATGGTCTGGTTCTATCTGGTAGCGTAAAAAGGTCACACTCATAGCTGCAAATATTTTTATAATCTGATACCCAAAAACTGCTACTGCTACTTCAAGCACTTCTCTTATGTACCAACGTGATCGATTCGGTGTCCGTGAAAAGACATAAACACTTGCTGTACAAAAATGACGATATAATTCTATTCCTATATATAGTTCAAACATATAATCCGGAAGCATTCTTATGGTGAAGGATATTAGATCTTTAAATGCTGGCGTAAGCGGGAACGCTCCAGATGAACCACTCAATTGAAGTATTGCTTCAGATACTAATATTCTTCCATCATATGGATTGATGAAGACAAATGAAAGAATTCCTCCACTCGAAATTCCAGCTATAAGTACTGGAATAATTTTGTTTCTTATTGTATACAATCTTTTCTTCCTCCTATAGATATCCCCAAAAAGGTCAAAGCAACAAGAATTGATATAGACAACAAAAAATATATAATATTTTTTGGCTCATCATTAAATAATGTGAAATAGTTGTACCATGACAATCGGAAAGTTATTCCTTTGTTAAACAAGATTGTCGACACAATTTCTGTTACATTCAGCAAAAGAAACACCGGAAGAAAGAGGAATACTCTATATCGAAACCGAAAGACTGACGATACGGCTACTGTAAACGCAGCGAGGAGTCCGGAAAAAAGACCTAACAGAATGGTTCCCAGCATAGCACTAATATATGGAGAACATAGAAATATCTTGCTGAACAAATAATTTTCCACACTTGCCTTATAGGATGGATCGTAGTAACTCCAATTGCTTAAATCTCCTTGTGCATTTAAAGGAAATGCTAAACAATTCAATCCAATTTCAATCATAAATGGTAAAGAAAAAACAAGAAATGTGACAATATATGCTGCTGTCATTTTACTAAAATAATATAACTTATTTCCCATACGTGCAGCCAGAATAATATGCTGTCCTGTCTGTTGTTCTTTTGCCATTGAAAAGCCAGCAGGGCATATCACTAACAAAGGATATAATTGCAAAAATCCAAACAGCAGATCAGCACCAATAATACTTCTATTCCAGCTTAAAAGAAGCAGTTTCATAGGATGATACATATTTATAACATCCATTCCCTGGAACATTAAAACATTAGAGATAAAATTAGTCAAAATCATTACCAGAAGAATGTAAAATACAATCCGAGCATTCTTCTGTCGTAGCATGAATTTAACCTGTGAAGCTGTCACTTTCAAAAACATTTTTTACGCCTCCTGAACTACTAACATTAAATACGTAAATATTTTTAAAGTCTTCTATTCTAAACCGTTTTTTTACTATTTAATAACTATTTTTCCTTCCTTTAAAGATATAGGATCTGAGCTTACACCTAAAAGACAGATATAATATTCTCCGGATTTTTCTGCAGTTAATTCAAAGGTTTGATTTAATTCTTTACGAGGCTCTGATTTTCCATCTAATATTTCACCGTCACAGATATAAAAATACATGATTCCCTGGCCATTTCCACCGTTTGTTTCCGCTTCATATTCCGTTGCCTGAATCATTAAGGTTTCTCCCTTATTTAATTCCCAGCCTGATCCGTCTTCCTGCTCAAAAATGACTAAATCATTGTTGCCAAATATAATTTCCGGAGTAATATATTGTCCGGCGTCACCGGATACAGCAAATTCTGTTATACTGTTTGGACTAATGCTTACGTTTTTGTATGATTTAATACGAGCTGTTGTTTCCCAAATTCCATCTGAAGGTTCATCCGGAACCTCTATCTCTTCATCAGCTCCTATTATCTGTCCTTCTCCATGAAGTCCTTTTCCAACTAAATGCCGGTTGCTGTCATCAATTAATGCTGCACCGTAGTTGTGAGCAATAGCAAGAATAGACGACATTGCAGCAAGAGCTGCAACCAGTAAAACACTCTTGATAGCAAAATGCCTTTTTCTCACGATTTTCTGATCATGGATCATATCTGTTACATCTTTACAAGTTCTATCTGAAGAAAACATATCATCGGTTTCATCATTAAACATATCATTTTCTTCTAATATTTCATAAGCAACATCTGAAATGTTAGTAAACATATCGTTATACGAAATTTTCATACTGATTTCCTCCTTCTTCCAAAAATTTTTTCATCTTCTCTTTGCAGCGTTTGAGTTTGCTTTTTACTGTGGATGCCGGAATACCTGTAATGCGGGAAATATCGGCTATTTTCTCATTTTGAAAATAAAACAGAACTAATATTAACTGCTCATCCTTATTCAGTTTCCTCAGAGCATTCGCCAGCAGTAATCTCAATTCAACCTGGTTAAAATCATCGGAAATATCTGCTATGACCTCATCATTTATCTGGTAATCTGGTATGCATTTTTTCTTTTCATTTATAGCTGTATTTCTGGCCAATGTGCCTAAATAACCTTTTATTGTAACGCTTTTCGATGGATCAATTTTATTAGCTTTATGCCACAAGGTAAAAAAGATCTGATTAACCACACCCTGAAGATCAATTTTATGAGAGTAACTGCCTAAGATACTGTATACAATTTTTCCGACATAAGCATGATATTCCGAAATTATTATTGCTAACGCTGATTCATCTCCTTTTTGGATTCGTCTAATTAGTTCATTCTCATCATAATAATTACTCAATACGTTCCACCTCCCACCTTCTTTTCATCTCTTTACCTTATATACAAAAGTCATATGAAAAAAGTTGCAGCCATCCATTATATTTTTACAAGTTTCCCTGTATACGGCTCGAGCCTTGATGACTACTAATCCTTTTATACATAAGTAGGATTAGCAGCGGCAACTCGATTCTTTGCTATTTTTCTTTTTCTCCTGATGAATTCTTTTCGTTTCTCAAAATATTCTATGTTCCTATAGGGATTCATTCCTTGTTTTAGCTTAGGATACCGGTTGATGAATCATTCCTTGTGTTATTATACACAAAGGAGCTGAGTACATACAATTGTAACCAGCTCCTTTGTCTTTTCCATTTTCTAAGCATATTCTTTCATATAATTACATCATTAAGAGAAAGCTTCCATAAATATTTTGACAGGAACCGATGAACTTCCTCATCTGTAGCAATCCAAGACTCTTCATATAATTCATCTGATATTTTCGCTTCATGAATATATAAATTGCCATAAAGTGCAACATATTCTGTAATAAGCTCGTCCAGTGTTTTGCATTTACGGACGACAAACTCTTCTGATATAAAACAATGCCTTTGCAGAATTTCCTTTGCATTTATCAAGTATTATTTTGTTATGTCCCCATGGTATTCTAAAAATGATTTGTAAATCATCCCCAACTTGGGGACGATTTGCATCTGTAATCAATTCGTCTTCAACTTGAGGACAAATTACTGCGTCAGGATACATCTCATAAAAGTATCTCATATATTTCAAGTTAGTTGGAGAAAATGATTTCACATCTGGCAAAATAGATTTCAAATCGTCACTCACCGTTTTATAAAATCTTGTTCCATATCCAAACTGTTCACTCATATATAATCCTTTCTACTGTGTCAGTTCGACAATTGCCGAGTTTACAGTTTCTTTATAGGATGTCTAATGACCGTTTTCCATTTTTCTGGGGCAACCTTTCTTGCATCAGACAGATATATTTCATGATGTAATCTTTTCATATTCATATCATTAACATATCCATTCTGCTTCAAATACGCATCCATAAGTGCAACAGTTGCCGGTTCATCATCAAATGCTCCCAAGTGCATTATTTGAACACATAATCCCTCGTCAATGGTCACAAACTCTGCAGATGAACAATCTATTTTTTTCTTTTTGGTTGCTGTTTCAACAGCCCATTCAAAATCCTTTTGATTTACAAAATCAGGCAGGCGTATAACTGAAATCCAATTAAAAGAATCTTTATCTGCATAATTTACACCATGTATATTTTCCTGCCACCAGAATCCTTCAAGTGGTGGAACTACATATTCAAAAAATCCTGCAATTTTATGATCTGTCTTATAACTCATTCTCAAAGTATATGCAACCGCATATAATACACTAATTGCCTGCTGATATGCTCCACCTTCTTCGTTTGGATTACCCTTTCCTCTGACCGCAATATAATTTGCTTTAGGGACAGTCACGATCTCCGGTTTATTTTTAGGCATATAAAACTCTTTATATTCTTTCTTAAAATCAAAAGCCATAACTAACTCCTTAAATTTATAATTTATGAACTCAAATTCGTTACCAGTGACGAATATCTTTTTGTCTTGTTTTTAATATCTTCCTCAGTAACACCATAATAACTGTATAAATCTCTGGATATTTTCTTAAATTTTTTCATTACCGCTTTATTTCCTGAATAAGACATTCCAAATATATTCCAAGTATAATCTATCTCCATTTCAAGAAAATCATCATCGATTCTTATTTTATACAAATGAAAATCCATAGGAATTATACTATCGGGCATTTCAGCAATCATTTCACTTCGAGTCTTTATTTTACCCAAATACTCTTTGACGGATGCTTCATTAGAAAAATCCGGTACCGGAATATCCTTCATTTCACCCAAAAGTTCTGGTTCATACTGCAAAATCAAACTCTCTTTTAGACATTTTATTTGTTCAATATATTCTCTATCAGCGGGAGCAGTTTCGGTCAATTCGTATTTATCTTTTGCATACTGCACTGTTTCAGAAAGAGAATGAGGATTTGCAACTATTGTCTTCTCTACTTTTTTTCTCTTATATCTATATATGCTATTTTTGATTCTAATCTTTAATGGTTGCTTTTTTGAATGTCCTGCTATAAAAATGCTTGTAGGACCATCTGCACCACCTATGATTGAAATCGCATTTTTACTTTTTTGCTTCATTCGCCTTTTCATTCACCTTTTCCTCACAAATCCCGATTTCTATTTTTGTTTCCATAGCATGGTGTACTCTTTTTCACCAGTATCTTCATCCAAATCTTCACATTGAATAATGAACCCTTCTCTTTGGTAAAAAGAAATTGCTCTGGCATTCTTCTGGTATACATTTAATCGTAAGCTAACTTTTTTATCCTTAACATAATCTAATAAAAGCTTACCTATGCCACATGACTGCATTTCATCGGAGACAAAAATACCTTCGATATATTCAGCATTTAGTCCTACAAATCCTTGAATCATTTTATCATCTTCATACACATAGACTTCGGATTGTGACATCATTTCTTTCACTAATTCATAATTACTTTTCCAGTATTGATTGGAAATAAAATAATGTGCTTTCAGATTTGTCTTTAACCATATGTCAGCAACTCTATCGAT
>ENA-OQHF01000192-OQHF01000192.1-human-gut-metagenome-genome-assembly--contig:-NODE-192-length-38563-cov-6.037855_pt1 | contig 38563 bp, 42 predicted proteins | sample MGYA00242559_ERZ504709 | MGnify/ENA primary metagenome ERZ504709 (study PRJEB26092, sample SAMD00036203) | human gut metagenome | host: Homo sapiens | study: EMG produced TPA metagenomics assembly of... | reverse complement strand
AAAAATGAAATATAATAGATATCTATTACGTAATTAAAGAATACCATATAAAATAGATTTTGTAAATCCCCATAATATTAAAAAAAATATTTAAAAATTTCCCAATAACTAAAAAAGATACCCCTGGGTATATAAAAATCCTGCTGCTTCTCATTTCTGAGCAACTTGTTGCGAAGAGGCGGTGAGAAATTCGCGCATGCGATTTCTCATCTGCCATCACAGATGTTTGCTTTTTACTCGAAAGTAAACATCTGTGTGATATACCCGGTATCTTTTTTATTTACTGCTTTACAAATGTAATCTGTGTCTGGCTGCTGTCTGTTAATGTCAGCTTGCCCTTCTTTAACGTATATGTATACTCATCGGATTCTGTCTGTCCCAGATAAGACATGGTAACTGTCAGCTTATCTTTTTCTGTCGTATACGTAATATTTAAAGAAATGCTGTCACCAAGGCTGATACTTCCCGTTCCGTCGTCCTTTAATTCAAGCTTTGAAATATCGGCATCCGTTCCGTCTACAGTCCATGTACCTGTAATGGATTTGCTGCCGCCGCATGCCACAAAGGATAAAGATAATACCAATACGAGCATCAGCGCGCTTAATTTTTTCATTTTTTTCATGTGTTCTTCCTCCAATCCGCAGGCATTACAATATCAAAAGAATCTCAGATTGAATTTAATTTCCTTCTGCGATAAGAGTTTTTTGCCATGCCCGCAACACAAATAATCAATTATTCCTGTGTCATTTCTGTAATTGCTTCAATCACCTTTGGAAATTCCATTGCATGGGATGCTTTTACCAAAATATTGTCCCCCTGCTTTAAAAGTGCAGGCAATTGTGCAATAAGTTCCTCTTTTGTTGTAAATGTATGCACACTACATGGATACGCACCGGCATGATTTTCCCGATAATCTTTGGCACCCCGCGCAATCGATGTTGAAAGTGCCCCTACCGTCAGCAAAACATCAATCTGCTTTTGTGCCAGATAACTGCCGACTTCGTAGTGGAGCTGTTTTTCATTTTCACCCAGTTCAAACATATCACCTAAAATGCAGACCTTGCGTCCTTTTGCTGTATTCAATACATCAATAGAAGCTTTCATAGACACCGGATTGGCATTATAGCAGTCATCTAAAATCAAAAACCCGTTTTCACGGATAATATGATTTCGTCCGGCAATCGTTTCCATGCCCTCAATCCCTGTTTTTATCTGCTCTGCGGTCAGTCCGAGTGCCTCACCGACTGCCGCTGCTGCCATGGCATTATACACCATATGCTCTCCCGCAACCGGAATCTGCACGGTAAAATCTTCTGGCGCATTTTCAGTCTGATTCTCAATCTGAACAGCATTATCTGCTGCCATATGAATCCGGCAGCGGACTCCTTCCAGTCCTAAATTTTCAATATGATCCGCATAGATTCCCGCTGTATTTTTAATACCGAAAAATACCGGCTTTTTGCCGTAAACTTCTGAGATTGTAATGAGCTTATCGTCATCTCCGTTTAAAATAACCGTGCCATCCGGATTCATGGATTTAAAAATCTCTGTTTTTGCCTTTAAAATGCCGTCACGGCTCTTTAAATTTTCCAAATGACACAAGCCGATATTGGTAATGACACAAATGTCCGGCTGTGCAATTTTTGTCAGACGGGTCATTTCACCGAAATCACTGATACCCATTTCCAAAACGGCGATTTCATCTTCCTCCGTCAGTCTGAAAATAGTAAGCGGCAGTCCGATTTCATTGTTGAAGTTACCCTGTGTCTTTAATACTTTGTACTTCTGTGAAAGAACTGCGGCAATCGTTTCCTTTGTACTGGTCTTTCCGACACTTCCCGTAATACCGACCACTTTGATATCCAGATTGGCGCGGTATAACTGCGCAATGTCTTTTAATGCCTGAAGTGAGGATTCTACCTGAATGTACGGTCTTTTCTCTCCCGGAAGCTCCTGCTCGGAAATACAGCAGAGCGCTCCTTTTTCATAACAGGAATCAATATAAGCATGCCCGTCACTTCTTGCACCCTTAATCGCAATAAACATTCCCTGTGGCTGTATCTGCCTGCTGTCTGTTGTAATAGCTGAAACTTCTTTTATTTTGTCGCCGTCACTGCCATGATATATTCCACCACAGGCTTTTGCAACAGCTTCCAAAGTCATTCCCTTCATGGTACTCTCCTGCACTATTTATTATATTTATTCATAGAGATTTCTACAATTTTTTGTGTCAGCTGGTCATAAGACATGCCGACTGCTGCCGCTTCCTGCGGAATCAGACTGGTTTCTGTCATGCCCGGAAGCGTGTTGATTTCCAGACAGAAAATGTCTTCGTCTTCATTTAACAGCATATCCACTCTGCCACATGTTTCAATACCGACTGCCTGACACGCTTTAACTGCCCATCGCTGCATTTTCTGCGCTACATCTACCGGAAGATTTGCCGGACACGTTTCCTTTGTTGCGCCGTTGTACTTATTCTTGTAGTCATAAAAGTCTTCTAACGGTTCAATTTCAATAACCGGCAGTGCTTCTCCGTCAAGAACCGCTACTGAAAATTCCCTGCCCTTTACATATTCTTCAACCAAAATGTTATCTTCATAGCGGAAAGCTTCTTCCACTGCGGCACGGAATTCTTCTTCGTTATTTGCAATGGATACACCTACGCTTGAACCGCCGCAGCACGGCTTTACAACACACGGATACGGAACATATTCAATCTTATGTCCTTTCTTTAAGGAAATGCCCTTTGGCATCGGAACACCTTCGGATACCAGTACCTTTTTAGTCAGTTCCTTGCTCATGGATATGGCGCTGCTTAAGTATCCTGTCCCTGTATATTTAATACCCATCAAATCAAACGCAGCCTGAATCTTTCCGTCTTCACCGTTCGCACCGTGCAGTCCGATATAAACAATATCTGCTGCCTGACACAGTTCGAGTACACCCGGTCCGAAAAATCCGCCGCCGATGCGTTCTCTTTCTTCAACCAGCTTTGCAATACCGGCTGACTGCTCTTTCATGCTGTCTGCCAGCTTTTTTAAATCATTGTCTTCCTGGAAAAATTCACTGCTGTGCTTATATTTCCCCGAACCTGTAAATACATCTATCATATTGGCATGATGTCCGTTTCTTCTTAACGAACCGCACACCATCATACTTGTCATAATGGAAACATCTCTTTCCGTACTGGTTCCGCCAGCTAATACTACAATATTCACAACAATCCTCCTATCTGCCAAAAAAGGCAGCTTCTAAGTCTTTATCTATATAAATATAGCACGTTACCTGCCTGTATGCAATCTGCATTTTAAAGGAGATAACGTGCTTTTTACTACCGCTGGTCTAACGGTACATATTCTTTATGGTCACAGACATTGCGGTATGCCGGACGGATAATCTTGCCACAATTGATTAATTCTTCAATTCTATGCGCACTCCATCCTGAAATTCTTGCCACTGCAAATATCGGTGTAAAAAGTTCCTGCGGAAGTCCCAGCATACTGTATACAAAACCGCTGTAAAAATCGACATTGGCGCTGACGCCCTTATAGATTTTGCGTTCCTTTGCAATTAATTCTGCCGCAATCCGTTCAACATCAGACATGAGTTTAAACTCTTTCTCTCTGTTCTTTGCTACAGAAAGTTCTTCTACGAAGCCCTTGAACACTCTCGCTCTAGGGTCGGATAAAGAATAAACCGCATGTCCCATTCCGTATACCAGTCCGGTATGGTCAAATGCTTTTTTATGAAGAATGTCATCTAAATATGCGGTGAGTTCTTCTTCATTATCCCAGTCTTTTACATGGGCTTTGATATCTTCAAACATCTGGCTGACCTTGATATTTGCACCGCCGTGACGAGGACCTTTTAAGGATGCCAGTGAAGATACAACCGTTGAATACGTATCTGTTCCGGATGATGTTACAACGTGGTTTGTAAATGTAGAGTTATTACCGCCGCCGTGTTCTGCATGCAGTACCAGTGCAATATCCAGAATCTCTGCTTCTAACGGTGTATATTTGCCGTCCGCCCTTAATAAATGCAGAATATTTTCCGCAGTTGAAAGCTTCGGGTCCGGTTCGTGGATAATCAGACTGCCGCCCACATGAAAATGCCGGTATGCCTGATAGCTGTATACTGCCAGAAGCGGCAGTTCCGAAATCAGCTGTAATGACTGTCTGACAACATTCGGCACACTGGTATCGTCTGCCTTATCATCATATGCATAAAGCATGAGTACGCTTCGTGCCACCGCATTCATAATATCGCGGCTTGGCTTTTTCATAATAATATCCCGTACAAAATTAGGCGGAATACATCTGTAATTTCCTAAAAGTTCATTAAAATCCGCCAGCTGCTTCTTATCCGGCAGTTCACCGAAAAGCAGCAGATACGTTACTTCTTCAAATCCAAAACGCTTATCCTTTGTAAATCCTTCAATCAGCTTTTCTACATCGTGTCCTCTGTAATAAAGCTTACCGTCGCATGGGTGGGACACACCGTTTTCGTCCACTTCCGATGCCTTGACTTCCGAAATCTCTGTCAGTCCGGTTAATACGCCCTTACCGTTCAGATCGCGAAGTCCCCTCTTTACCTCGTATTTGTCATACAGGGAAATATCAATTCTGTTATTCTCCCTTGATTTTGCTGCCAGAGCTTCAATCTCCGGCGTTACTGCTGAAAAGTCCTTTGCCTCCAATATGTGTAACCTCCTTTTCCGCCATTGTCATAAAGGCATAATGCTATCTTAACCTCGTTCCCTCGTAACGGACATGTGTCCTGATACAGTCCCGAAGTGATGCATACCGTTTTTCAATCGGTCCGTCCGGGACCTCAATCTCCATAGAAGCTGCCATTGCGTTAATCACCGAATCGTCTAATTTGTCCTTGCACAGCGAAAGCACATTTAATTTTTCCGTGTAGCTTTCCGCGTCTAGAAACAGCAACAGATACGGATTTACGCCTCCCTCCTGTGACAGTTCTTCCAATTCTATTGATTCTACAGGTTCCGGTTCTGAATTTTCCTGCGTATCCGGCAGTTTTTCCGCACCGGCAGTTTGTGGCTGTACTTCCTGTGCTTTCTCTAAAGCTTTTGCCACTTCCCGCTGTGCCGGTTCTTCCACCGGATTTACCTGTTCAAACCGGTATTTCTGTGTAACTTCCGGATATTTTTCGTGGTCAACTTCACTCATAAACATCTCATAAGGTCTTACATATACCGCATAATCGCCGTACAACGCCTGATACACAACCATTTTTTCTTTGGTTTCGGAGTGATACGCAATACATCTGACCTGATATAATTTATCCTTAAAATGCCTGTAAAATCCGCCGATTACAATCTGTCTGTCTTCCATAACAATCTCCGCTCCTCTCTGCAAGGTTTTCAGTATTGATGACTTTAAGCCGCTGCTGCCGCAGACACCGGATTCGAATTTCTGTAGTGTTCTAGCAGATTTAAAATTCCTGCAACCGCAACATGGCACAGTGCCACGATATATCTGCAATCCGATTCCACCGTTTTATTGCACTTTAAATACTGCTGGTGAATCTGGATTACATAGTCACACAACTGCTGCGGCGTTGTAAAGCGCCTCACAACCGTGCTGTTTACATTAATTTCTCCACTGCGTATGTAACTTCTTAATGCAAATTTCAGCTTTTTTTCATAGATACAATGCTCCCTGATAGAACCTGTAAATACACAATTATGTGGAAATGTAAAATAATCCGCCAGATAGTGGGTCACCTCCCCCAGCTTCCGGCAATAGGCTGTCGATATTTTTTTATAATCATCTGAATTCACGGTGAGCTTTCTGATAAATTCACACACCATATCAAAGGTTTCTTCCATATTATGTTTCGTAGTTACAAACGAAGGCTTGCAGTCCGGAAGCACGCTTCCGACAATAAATGCCTTTCTGTGATTTTCAAGTAACTCGCTGTCAATATGATCTAATAAATATCTTGACAATGAAACATGGGATTTCTTTCTCATTTTGCCTCGCATTCCGCTGGATAAAACAGCTTTTTAAATTACATTAAAATTTTTTTCTGCAATTAATTTACATTTTAAACTAAAAATAATATAATTACAATGAAAAAATTATAAAATTGTGCAAAATTGCACTTAAAGGAGGACTTTTATGGATGCGATAGATTTACATGTACACTCAACCTTTTCGGACGGAACGCTGACACCTTCTGAACTTGTCAGCCGTGCAAAGCAGTTTCACCTTGCCGCCATGGCGCTGACCGACCACGATACCATTGAAGGGATTCCCGAAGCCGTACAGGCTGCCAGCGAACAAAACCTAGAGCTTGTTCCCGGTGTTGAATTAAGTACATTCTGGGACGAAAAGGAAATCCACATTGTCGGCCTTTTTATTGATTATACGGACAAAACCTTCCAAAAAGAACTGGAAAGTCTGCGTGATGTCCGCCGTAACCGCAACATTGCCATGTGTGAAAAATTTACACAACTTGGCATTCCGATTGATTACAGTGATATGGAAAAAGAATATGCCGATGCCGTCATTACGCGGGCGCATTTTGCGGATTACCTGCTTAAAAAAGGCTATATAAAAAGCCGCAACGAAGCCTTTGACCGTTATATCGGTTCAAACGGTCCGTGCTATGTGCCGCGTAAAAAAATGCCCTGCGCCGAAGCTATCCGCCTGATAAAAAATGCGGGCGGCGTTCCAATCCTTGCACACCCTGTATTATACCACCTCGGAAAAGACCCGCTGAATAAGCTTATGGACTACCTCTGCGATTCGGGCATTGTCGGACTGGAAGCCATCTATTCCACCTATACTGCCGGTGAGGAAATCCAGATGAAAAAACTTGCCAGTGAGCGCGGACTGATTCTTTCCGGTGGTTCGGACTATCACGGTGCCAACAAACCGCACATTGAACTGGGTATCGGCAGGGGACATTTATTCGTGCCATACTCTTTATTGGATGAAATCAAAAAGCACCGCAGATAACACTTTTTTAATTCAAAAACAGCACCGGAAACTCCTTAGCGCATATCTGCATCTGCCGCTTTTCTCTCCGGTGCTGTTCTTTTATCCCTTATCTTTAATCTATACACTTCAAAATATTTTTCAAAGCATAGGCAACGCCGTCCCTGTCATGGTGCAGTGTCACCACGTCTGCCACCGCAAGCAGTCCATTGGACGCATTTTCCATAGCAATGCCGCAGCCTGCATATTCCAGCATATCAATATCATTGTCTGCATCGCCGAATGCCGCAACCTGCTTTGGATTTAATCCCAGATATTCTGTAATAAATTTCACACCGGAACGTTTTCCTGCATCCTTATATGAAATTTCCACAAGCTGGCTGATTGAACTGGTGATATAAATATCCTCCACCTCTGCCTTTAAAACTTCGATGACCTTTTGCTTCTGTGCTTCATCTTTTACCACAATGCCCATGCTGTCAAGTTCATCATCATGCTGCTTTAAAAATGAAACAATATCGTCCTGCAAATGTCTGGTAGACTGCACATATGCCACGGCATGCTCTGTTGCCCCGAATTTTACCGGATCTTCAATATATTCTTTTGCCGCATATGCCGTGCCACGGATAAATCCCTCATAAGTAACAGGAAAATCCTTTGTCAGTTCCAGAATCTTTTTTACAGACTGCTCCGTCAGCACATAGGAACGCAGGCACTGCTTGTCCTGTATTCTGTATACAGCCGCTCCGTTACTGGTTATTGCATATTCAATGCCCGGAATGGAAACGACGTCCTGCGGCAGTGTGTCAAATGCCCTTCCGCTGGCAATACACACATGAATTCCCTTTGCAACCGCCTTACGGATTGCTTCTTCATTTGCCTTTGAAAGTTTCCCTTGTGCATTTAACGTTGTCCTGTCGAGGTCTAATGCTATACATTTAATATCCATTTTCCATTCATCTCCATTCCACTGCCCTTTCCGGGCGCTGTTCTTAGTGATGGAATAATCTCATGCCTGTAAAGCACATTGCAATGTTGTGCTTGTTGCAGGCTTCAATTACATTGTCATCACGGATTGAACCGCCCGGCTGTGCAATATATTTTACGCCGCTCTTGTATGCTCTTTCAATGTTATCGCCAAATGGGAAGAATGCATCTGAGCCTAATGCCACATCTGTATTCTTATCAAGCCATGCGCGCTTTTCTTCCTTTGTAAATACTTCCGGCTTTTCTGTAAATACTCTTTCCCATTCGCCATCTGTCAAAATATCCATGTAATCTTCGCCAATATATAAATCAATCGCATTATCTCTGTCGGCACGTCCTACATTTTCCTTAAACGGAAGGTTTAATACCTTTGGATTCTGACGTAAGAACCAGTTGTCTGCCTTAGAGCCTGCAAGACGTGTACAATGGATTCTGGACTGCTGTCCCGCACCGATACCGATTGCCTGTCCGCCTTTTGCATAGCATACAGAATTGGACTGTGTATACTTTAACGTGATAAGTGCAATCATCAGATCAATCTTTGCGAATTCAGGAATTTCCTTATTGTCTGTTACAATATTTTCAAGCAGTTCCTTGTTAATCTTAAATTCATTTCTGCCCTGTTCAAATGTAACACCGAATACCTGCTTTCTCTCGATTGGTTCCGGCTTGTAATCCGCATTAATCTTGATAATGTTATAGTTGCCCTTTTTCTTTGCCTTTAAAATTGCCAGTGCTTCTTCATCATAACCCGGTGCGATGATACCGTCTGAAACTTCGTGCTGAATCAGCTTCGCGGTTGTCACGTCACACACGTCTGAAAGAGAAATGAAATCGCCGAAAGAGGACATTCTGTCTGCACCTCTTGCTCTTGCATATGCGCATGCAAGCGGTGAAAGTTCTCCAATTGCTTCATCTACCCAGTAAATCTTCTTTTCAACTTCTGTTAAAGCAATGCCTACTGCCGCACCAGCCGGAGATACATGCTTAAAAGAGGTTGCCGCAGGCAGTCCTGTTGCTTCTTTTAATTCCTTTACAAGCTGCCAGCCGTTGAAAGCATCTAAGAAATTGATATATCCCGGTCTGCCGTTTAAGATTTCTACCGGAAGTTCACTGCCGTCTGCCATAAAGATTCTGGACGGCTTCTGATTTGGGTTACAGCCGTATTTTAACTGAAATTCGTTCATTTTTTCCTCCTTGCCGCTTCTGCGGAATCTGACTTATTTATTTTTATTGATAATTCTTGTTTCGTACTTTCCTGTTTCAATGTCGATGAAACGGACGAATAAAGATACCTTGTTGTCTTCATTTAAGTTGTTCCATATCATTTCTGTAAATGTGTCAATATCACCTGAAATCCGAACCCATGTCGGCTCGCCTTCAAAACTCGGAAGCGGATTGGCATCTTTCATATAAGTATGGATAAAACGTCCTTCGCCCGCTACAGGATTTCTGTAATCAAATGTATAGCGGTTGCAGGCTGCCGGATTGCCGTTGTTGCTCTTTAAAATCGACATTGCATAGTCAAATGTGCCGTTTTCAATGTGCATAATGCCTGAAATTCTCGGGGTGTAGTTTGGTCCGTCCGGTTCAAATTCTCTTGTTCTTAAAGATTCTTCAAATGTCTTTCCCTGGCTCATTAAATCATAAACCGTATCTGTCTGGTCGCCGTTTGTTACAATCGTATCATTTCCTAAAACACGTACCGGCGCATAGATAATCAGACTTGGGTCACTTAATTTTGACGGGTCAAATGCCTGTGTGCGGATTCCTTCACCGTCTTCAACAAATACACGGTTGCGGCTGTTCTCGCTTCTGCCCATGATAAAGTAAGCTGTTACCGCTTTCTTTCCGTCCTCTGACTTACCAATCACAATTCCTCTGCCCGGATAATCACAGCCTGACAGTTCCTTTTCCAACATCTGCATTTCCATACAATCCTCTCTTTCCACTGCCTATGCAGCACTGTAGTTTTTCGATTGAAGATTTGCACCTCTATGGCATAAATCTTCGTAAAAATAATATAAGCCGGCCCCTGAGTAACCAAGCTTTAATGGTCGCCCAGGCGGTCGGCTTATCTACAAAATCTGTACTCCCTGTGGGTAATCCCACATACAGGAGAATGGTTCTTTACATCTTCCTGCATTTTCCGCCAGTCGTACAGCAGCTACTATTAAGATACACTATTTTTTTCGGAAATGCAATGTTTTTTATTTTATACTTTGTCTTATATTTTTACAAACCTGCTATAAATTCATTCAAATCCGAATATTGCAGTGCATACTTTTCTTTGTCAATGCTGCTGTTCGTGCCTGCGAAAATAACCTTTACCGATGTACCGTCCGTTCCCGTGATTTCAAATGCGTAACTCCAGCCGCTCGCAGATGCCGGTGAACTTTTCGTACACATCACATTCTGCATATACGCCGTAATCTTATCAATATCATCGGCTTCTTTATAACCTTTTATTTCACCGGTGTTCCCGCTGATAATATTCACAACTGCGATATCCTGCACTTTTTCACTGACAATATCCGAAAGTTTTCTCGTGCCTTCCGGCTTACTGCACCCGGCGGTTACACACAGAAGCAATATTACCGTAACGATGATGCAACTGATTTTTTTCATCCCTCTCCTATTCTACGCAACTTGTTGCGATGAGGCGATGAGAAATTCGCGCAGGCGATTTCTCATCTGCCATCATAGATGTTTGCTTTCGCCCGGAAGCAAACATCTGTGTGAAAAATCAGCACATCAGTGTGATTTTTCACACTCCCCTTTTCCGTAGGCATTTTGCCGGAGGAATCGCGAGCCAAATGTCAGATTTGGCTCTGCGATAAAAAGTGGCTTTGTAACGCCTAAAACGGATTATAGTGCTGCATTTTACTGTTGATATAAAAATTGGCAAACTCCGAAATCGCTCTTAACTGCTCTTTTACTTCCTCTTTATTCTCAATGTCTTCGACAACTTCTACCTGCCAGCAGTGCCATGCATACCAGGTTAATACTTTATATTTACTGCTAAATTGAGGTAAGCCCCTTACATTTTCCATATAATCCAGTCCCAAAGCATAATCCTTTTTGAACTGTTTCATGGCTTTTGACGGATTTTTGAATACCGGACGTCCATATGAATTTGCACCGATTTCATATGCGGTATTTTCTCCAAATTCGATTTTGCTTCCGTCTGTGTGAAATGCTTCGCTTTTTACCGGAACATATGCCCGAAACCACACCACAAACAATATGACTGCTGCCAAAATGAGTATGGTGAACGGAATGATTCGTTTCATCGTTTTCATAGTATTCCCTCCATTCAGAATTTCAATAACTACTCGCTTAATTCATCAAATAAATCTTTTAACGAATTTTCCATTGAGTCACCGTTTTTCACTTTATAGACTTTGGTATCTACCTTAACCCGGTTGGTATCTATACAGGTAATGAATATTTGTTTATTTTCCCATTCAAATTTTATCCCGTAACTCCAGCCTGTTTTAGAATCACTATAAAAATAATCCGGTTGTAATTTGTACTCCCCAAAATATTGTGCAAGCTTTTCTATATCCTCCGTATTTTTAACTACAACAATATCTCCCGTTCCGCCGGATACAATACTCACTTGCTCAATATCCGAAATATTTCCTGCATACAGCGAATCCAATTTTCTGGACTTAAAACAAAACAGTATTATTACAATAATCGCAGCTATTACTATAACTATGATTACCTTACTTTTCTTTTTCTGCATATACTTCCCCCTCCATATAAATAAATGCTATCCAACTGGGAATTAATAATTTCCCAGCAGCTTTATCTTTTTAGATTCTTCCTCAATGCCACGCAATGCGTTAATCACCCGCGGGTCATCAATATTGCCTTCAAAGTCTACGAAAAAGCGGAACTCCCACTCTCTGCCTTCAATCGGGCGGGATTCAATTTTGTTCATGTTAAGTCCGTTGTAAATGATGTGGCTTAACAGGTTGTAGAGTGTTCCGGCTTCGTTTGCCGTTTCAAATACAATGCTCATCTTCTTTGCATTTTTCACAAATTTTCTTGTATTCGTAACAATGACAAAACGAGTCGTATTGTTGTCCAAATCATTAATCTTATGCTTTAACACTTCCAGTCCGTATACCTGTGCCGCTTCTTCACTTGCAATGGCAACGTGGGACGGATTCTTTTCCAAAAGCACCTTCTGGGCGCTCTGCGCTGTATTTGCCTGACTAATCTGATTCCAGTCCTTGTGCTGTTCCAAAAATCCTTCACACTGCATTAAGCCCTGCGGGTGAGAATAAACCGTTGTTACCTTATCCAAATCTGTTCCCGGAAGACCGAGCAGTGCGTGTTCTACTTTGATATAAGTTTCTGCAATAATATAATTATTATATTCCTGCAATAAATCATAAACACCGGCTACAATACCGGCTGTTGAATTTTCAATCGGAAGCACTGCATAATCTGCCTTGCCCATTTTTACTGCTTCCATGGCATCGCGCCATGTCGGCACATGAAAATTTTCTACATTTTCACCAAAGTAACGCTTCATGGCAATATAGCTGTATGCCCCCGGAACGCCCTGATAAACGACCTTGCAGTTGGTCTTGTCCACTTCGTCCACAGCTTCATACGGCTCTCTTAATGTCTGACCGTTTTCTTCTAATAAACGGTACTGCATTTTTCTGGAATTTGCCATAATCTGTGAAAATAAATCATTGATTGCATGGACATTTTCCGGGTTCTGAACCATTTTTGTGATTGCCGCCAGTTTTGCATTTTCTCTTTCCGTATCCAGCACTTTCTTGCCGGTAGAAATTTTATATTCCGCTACTGAATGACAAAGTGCCATTCGTTCTTCAAATAATGATACAAGCTGTTTATCAATTCCGTCTATTTTTTCCCTGATTTCACCTAAATCTAACATTTTAATCCTCATTTCCGCTTTGCTCTGACACTTTTTCACTCACTGTCGGGCATTCGCCCTATCAGCCGCAATCGTCTAAAAGAGCTTTGTGCTAGCACAGCTCTTTTTTCCTCTTTCGTCTGGCACGGCTCATTGCTTACACACATTATACCATAATTTTTTTTGTATCGCACTATGATTTGTGATATAATTCTTTATAATTATGATTTTAGGAAATGAGGCTTTTTATGAAACTGAAACGTAGTGTAAAATTTATCATTCCGGCTGTTGTCGTTGTTTTGATTGTTGTGGCGGTGGTTGTTCATACCCTGCCGAAGAAAAAGCAGACGAACAGCGCCGATGCCGCCGGAAATACTGCCGGGAATTTAATGAACGGCGGATTATTTTGCGAGTACAACAATAAAATTTATTTTGCCAATCCATACGACCACAATTATCTCTACGTCATGGATTCCGATTGCAGTAATGCCCGTATGCTCAACTCCGACAGCGTGGCATCGTTAAACATTTACAATGATAAAATTTATTATGTAAAGAACAATTTTTCCAAAGAAATGATTGGTACGATTCTGCGCGGTCAGTTATTCGGCATTTATCAGACGGATTTGGAAGGGCAGAATTCGACAATGCTTTACAATCATCTGACCGGCTCTGTCAGTCTGTGCGGCAATTATCTGTATTACCAGCACTACGAAAGCGATGTCGGCATTACCTTACACCGCATGGACATTGACGGCGAAAATGATAAACTGGTTTCAAACACGCCTTACAATCCTTCCTGTGTCAGTGAGGGTAAAATTTATTTTTCCAATACAGATAAGAAAAATGTTATCAGCACGCTCGACCCGAGGACGATTCCATTTCCCTGTATTACGATGCGAATTCATATTTACCGGATTCCGAGGGGAATTATGTTTACTACATTGATATTTCCAAGGGATATTCACTGGTGCGTGTCAATAAGAATACAAAGACGGTTGAACTGCTTTACGGAAAAGAAAACTGCAAGGTGATTAATTATAACCTGTATGGCAGTAAAATTTTCTTCCAGCTGGAGGGCGATGATAATCCGGGTCTATACCGCATGAATGCCGACGGTACGCAGGTGGAATATATTGCGAACGGCGATTTGACCAATATCCACTGCACCTCACAGTATACGTTTTTCCAGTATTTTGACAATCAGGGAGTTTTATACCGCGTGCCGACCATGGGCGCGATTAGCTACCCGGAAGAAATCCGGATTCAGAAGGAAAGTTAATTTCAAAAAAGATTGACAAATATCTTTATTAATCGTATATGATTTGTAACAGAACCCGCCAAGCCTAGTCTTACTTTTGTAAGAATGCGCAACCCGGCGGGTCCTTTTGTCTTCTATCATTTTTATCTGCCGTATAATCAACCTTCTACAGTCTGTGCCAGTTCCGTAACCGTTTCTTCGGATAGTTCCGTTAGTTCTGCTACATCTGAAATACTTTTTCCCATTCGCAAAAGTTTCGCCGCACGCTGCATCCGGGCAATTCCTTCTGCTTCGCCCTCTGCACGTCCACGATTTAAAATATCTTTTGCTTCATAATTTAATACTTTTCCACCCATTTGTCTGCACACTCCCTTCGCAACATTTTCATATTTTACGGCAAGATTTTCTATGACTTTACGTGACATATCAAGAAATCCCGGCAGTCTGTTAAACTTTCCGGGATTTTTCTTTATGTTAAATTTTTACCAGCATAATTTTATTCATTTATATGCCGTGACATTTACATTAATACTATTTCTACAATTCATCACACACCTGAAAAATATAAAACTTCAGATACAGCGACTCCTCATCTCTCGACCATAAAATCGGGTGGTCCGGAGACTGCGTTTTATATTCAATCTGGCGCAGGCGCTTATGCACATTGGCGGCAGCCTCGCCAATCGTCTTTGCAAACAGCTCCGGATTCATAAAATGCGAGCAGGAGCATGTTGCAAGATAGCCGCCGTTTTTAACAAGCTTCATTGCACGCAGATTAATTTCTCTATATCCTTTTACTGCATTTTTAATAGAATTACGCGACTTCGTGAATGCCGGCGGGTCTAAGATGACCACATCAAACAATTCGCCCTCTTTTTCCAGTCTTGGAAGCAGTTCAAATACATCTTCACAGATAAAGGATACGCGGTCTGACAGTCCGTTTAATGCGGCATTTTCCGTTGCCTGTGCAACGCCGAGTTCCGATGCGTCCACACCCAGCACGCTCTTTGCGCCCGCCATGCCCGCATTTAATGCAAATGAACCGGTATGCGTAAAGCAGTCTAACACCTTTGCATCCTTACACATCGGACGGATTGCGGCACGGTTGTATTTCTGGTCTAAGAAAAATCCTGTCTTCTGACCGTCTTTTACATCGACCATATATTTCACGCCGTTTTCCACGATAGATACCTTGGTGTCAAATTCTTCTCCGATAAAGCCCTTGAAACGCTCCATGCCCTCCTGCAGACGCACCTTGGCATCGCTTCTTTCATAAACACCGCGGATTGGCATGCCTTCTTCTTTTAAAACCTGCTTTAACAGTTCTACAATCAGCGGCTTAAAACGGTCAATTCCGAGTGCCAGCGATTCGACAACCAGCACATCAGAAAATTTATCAATCACAATGCCCGGCAGGAAATCCGCTTCACCGAATATCAGACGGCAGGAAGACATATCCACCGTATGTTTTCTATAATCCACACAGGCGCGCACGCGCTGTTCAATAAATGCCCTGTCAATCTCCCTCGTTCTGCGGCTCATCATTCTGACCGTAATTTTAGAGCGGCGGTTGATATATCCGATACCCATAAAATAGCCGTCAAAATCATGTACTTCTACGAGTCCGCCGTCAACGATTTCTCCCATAGTGCTTGCGATTTCATTGTCGTAAACCCACATTCCTCCGGCTTTTAATGTTCTTCCCTCGCCTTTTTTCAAATTTACAATTCCGTGTATTTTAAATAAATCTTCCACAAAGTACCTCCGTGCTTTCTCTCCTAATTTCTAAAAACCTGCGCCTATTATACCATTCCCGCACACAAATTTCCACTTGTTGTTTTTTACGGGGCTATTCCTGATTCCCACAGACATTAAACAGCACCACACCGCCGATTGCCAGTGCCAGCCCCAAAAGCTTTAACCACGAAAAATCTGCCCGCTTACTGCCAAACATGCCGAATAATTCAATGATATATGCCACGGCAATCTGCGAAATGACAATCGTAATCTCCGCCTTTGCCGTTCCGAGGCTTCCCATTGCCCGCACAACCGTATACGTAATAAATGCACCGATAACACCGCCAAGCAGTGCGTATTTCGGCTGTACCTGAAACAGCCCGCTAACCGGCGGACGTCCGTCATAAAACCACATCAGCACGCACGTTGCAAATGCCGTAATCTGCACAAAAGATGCCGCCACCCAGATACTGCTGCTCTTTGTCGCCGTTGTATTAAATACCCCCTGGACACTCATAAGCGCCCCCGAAATAATTGCAATCAAAAAACCTGCCATTTCTTCCTCCATATTGATAAAATTTCTCTATCTAATATGAGTAAATGACAGGTTTTCTATTCATCTTTTTAACGGCTGACTGCCTTTATAAAAGCATCTACCGACTCATTTAAATCTTCGCCTTTCCAGATATTGTGCAGTAAAATGGAATATCTGACATAAAATTCATCTGCCCCGATATACTTTGCATAGCTGTCAGACTTCGCATATACTTCATACAACGGCTGATACAGTGTCTTTTTATTCTTATCTGCCACATCGGTTCTCGCACTGATGTAGCCGGTATCCTTTTCAAGCAAATCCGCATAATCGTAACTGATTGCCTGCGCTACTGCCTTGGCAGTGTCCGTGTTTTCCGAATACGGATTGACCATGGCAAGTATCGTATCCGAAAGGCTCTGCGTACCAAATCCCGTCTTTGCCCCCGGCACGGCACAGATGCCGTAATCCACACCGGAAGCATTTAAGTCCGCTAACTGCGTTGAATCCAGTATTGTATAAATAAGCTGATTGTTTATAAACATCTGCTTATATTCTTCCTGTGTTTTATCTACAATTCCAAAAGTATTCTGAAGCGCCGCATACTCTGTCATCGCCGCCTTTAACGCTTCTGTCTGGGCATCGCTTTCAGCGTCCTCACCCTGCGCGCCGCCGTTATCCACATAGCTTCCGCCAAATGCGTAATTTGTCCACAAATCCTGTGTATCCCAGCCTACAATCATGTTGACATCTTTATTTTCATCTGTGACCTGATATGAATTTAAAAATGCTTCAATCTGCTCAAAATTTTCCGGCGCTGTGGCATATTTTTTATTATACACCATGACTGCCGTATGAAATGTGACCGGATAGCCGTAAAGTTTTCCTTCATAGCACGCCGCATTAACTGCCGTCACCGGAAAATGCTTCTGTGAATAGTACTGTGTATACGCATCATTTTCCGCCGTCAGTCCCATTAAATATGCGCGTTGCATATCCGATGCTTCCATAAGATATACATCTGCCACATTATTCTGCGCAATGCTGCCGTTATAAACGGCATCCAGCAGGTTGTTTTCCTCTACTTTCACCGGATTGACCGTAATAAATTCATTTGCCTTATGAAACTGCTGTGCGATATAGTCCAGATACGATGTATATGCATCGTCCTGATACCAGATATTAATCGAAACGGCTGTATCTATATTCAGCTTTTTTGCATGTTCACTGCGTCCGCCGCACGCCGTAAACGAAACGGCAACAACTGCTGTGAGCAAAACTGCTGTTACTCTTTTTAAAATCTTCATACCAATTAATTTACCTTTCCATGATTTCACGGGGTTTATAAGCAAATATTAAGACCTGCACCGCGGGTACAAGTCTTAATATAACAATTAATTATAGCATGTATTTTCTCTTTTAAAAAGTCTTATCTGCAAGAATCCAAAGATTTTTTCAGTCTGACAATCATCTCGTCCACATCTGCCTTTGTAATAACAAGCGGTGGTACAAAACGAATGACATTTGTTCCGGCTGAGAATAAAATCAGTCCGTTATCGAGTGCATTTGCAATCACGTCTTTTGGATTGACACTAAGCTGTAAGCCCTGAATCAGACCCATTCCCCTGCGCTCTGTCGCAATATCGTATTCAGCCACAATTTTATCCAGCTCGGAAGCTAAATATGCGCCGACTTCTTTTACATTGTCTAACACCTTTAAGCTGTCAAACAGTTCAAATACCTTGACTGCCGCCGCACAAGCCAGCGGATTTCCGCCGTAAGTTGTGCCGTGATCGCCGGGAACCAGGGCTTTTGCTACTTCATCCTTTGCCGCAAATGCTCCGACCGGCACACCACAGCCTAAAGCCTTGGCAACCGTTACAATATCCGGCTTCACACCGTACTGCTGATAAGCAAACATCGAACCGGTTCTGCCCATGCCGCACTGAATTTCATCTAAAATTAAAAGGATACCCTTTTCGTCACAAAGCTTTCTGACACCTTCGATAAATTCCTTCTTTGCCGGATAAACGCCGCCCTCTCCCTGAACGGTTTCAAAAATAATCGCGCAGGTCTTTTCATTTACAAGTTCCTTTACGCTTTCCAGATTGTTGTATTGTGCAAAACGGATTCCCGGAATCATCGGTCCAAAGGCTTCCTGATAGTGCTTGTTGCCTGTTACGGCAAGCGCACCCATGCTTCTGCCGTGGAAAGAATGTTCCATTGCAATAATTTCATGGTCGGTTGAGCCATCCTTTAAATACGCATATTTCTTTGCAAGCTTAATCGCACCTTCAACAGCTTCCGTACCGCTGTTGGTAAAAAATACTCTGTCCATTCCGGTCGCTTTGGTCAGCATTTTTGCCGCCTTTGCCGCCGGTTCGTTGTAAAAGTAGTTCGATGTATGTACCAGCTTGTCAATCTGTGTCTTTAAGGCATCATTATATTCTTTATTGTTATATCCTAATGCAAATACGGCAATACCGGCACCAAAATCCAGATATTCCTTGCCGTCTGTGTCGTATAAATGCACACCGTCCCCTTTATCCAGTACAATCTGGTAACGGTTATAGGTATGAATCAAATGCTCCTCGGCTGTTTCAATAATTGTCTTTGTATCCATTTTTTCCTCCGAAATTTTCGTTAAATGTTTGTATCATAAAAACGTTCTGCTTCGTTGCTTAAAATCGCTGTACCGATACCTTTGTTTGTAAAGATTTCAAGTAACAGACAGTGCGGAATTCTGCCGTCTAAGATATGGACACGGGATACGCCGTGTTCAATCGCATCAATGCAGTTGTTCAGCTTCGGAAGCATTCCGCCGCCGATTGTACCGCCCGCAAGCAGTTCTCTGGCTTCATCTGTTGAAAGCTCTGAAATCAGGGAAGACTTGTCGTTGTAATCTCTGTAAACGCCCTCAATATCCGTAAGGAATGCCAGCTTTTCTGCGTTAACTGCTCTTGCAATGGCACATGCCGCATCATCGGCATTAATATTGTAAGCATGGAAATTATCATCATATCCAATCGGGCAGATAACCGGAAGGAAATCGTCCTTTAACAGTGTATGAAGCAGTGTTGTATCCACTTCCTTGACTTCACCTACATAGCCGATGTCTTCGCCGCCGGAAAGCTTTTTATCCACCTTTAACATGCCACCGTCTTTACCACTGATACCGCATGCCTTGACGCCGAGTTCTTCAATCATGGATACAAGGCTTTTATTGACCTTATTTAAAACCATTTCGGCGATTTCCATTGTCGGCTCATCGGTTACGCGCAGTCCGTTTAAGAAATGCGGTTCCATGCCGGATTTTTCAACCCATTTGCTGATTTCCTTGCCACCGCCGTGTACGATAATCGGCTTAAAGCCTACCAGCTTTAACAGTACAACGTCCTGAATGACTTTTCTTTTTAATTCTTCGTCAACCATTGCACTGCCGCCGTATTTGACAACGATAATCTTTCTGTTAAATTTCTGGATATATGGAAGCGCTTCCACCAGAACCTGCGCTTTTTTCAATTCTTCATTCATTTCCATGTCTGTTCTCTCCATTTTTAATATACACTTTTAACAGTATTTTTACCTGCCGCCGCAAAATATTTCCGTTGCCGTATCTTTAATACGAAACTTCATTATGAGCGGTAATCCGCGTTAATTTTTACATAGTCAAATGTCAAATCACAGCCCCATGCGGTTGCTTCTTCATTTCCCATTTTTACATCTGCAATAGCAATAACCGGATTCTTTGATAAAATTTCTGTTGCTTTTTCTTCACTGTAATCGGTTGCTTTTCCGTTTTCTACAATTTTTAACTTTCCGGCTTCGCTTTCAAAGTAAATATCTACTTTTTCCGGTTCTAAGTCCGCACCTGAATAGCCCATTGCACAGAGGATTCTGCCCCAGTTCGCATCGTGTCCGAAAATTGCCGCTTTTGTAAGACTTGAAGTGACAATCGACTTTGCAAGCACCTTTGCCTGTTCTTTTGTTGCCGCATTTTTTACCTGCACTTCAAACAGACAGGTACAGCCTTCGCCGTCACCGGCAATCTTTTTAGAAAGCTCACGCAGTACATAAAACAGTGCATCATAAAATGCCTGATAATCCTTACTGTCTTCGGTAATAATATCATTTTCCGCCATGCCGTTTGCAAGCACTAAGACTGTATCGTTTGTCGAGGTATCACCATCTACAGAAATCATATTAAAAGTATCGCTGACAATCGCTTTCGTCATTTTCTGCAAAGCATCTTTTTTAATGCACGCATCGGTTGTCACAAAGCACAGCATTGTTGCCATGTTCGGGTGAATCATACCGGCCCCCTTACACATACCGCCAACTGTAACCGTCTTTCCGCCGACCTCAATCTGTACGGCAACCTGCTTGTCCACGGTATCTGTCGTCATAATGGCTTCTGCCGCCAGTGTGCCATGCTCTAATGAACTGCCAAGCTTCTTTGGAAGTTCTTTAATTCCTGCACAGATTTTATCCATTGGAAGCTGTGCGCCGATAACACCGGTAGAGGCAACCAATACTGCACTTTCCGGAACCTGTAATGCTTCGGATACAGCCTTTGCTTCTGCCGCACACGCGTCATCGCCCTCTTTTCCGGTACAGGCATTAGCAACACCGCTGTTGACAACAACTGCCTGTGCAAAGGGTGAATTTGCCACAATGTCCTTATCCCACTTTACCGGCGCTGCAAAAACCTTATTTGTTGTAAATGTTCCTGCTGTTACACATGGCTTTTCACTGTAAACCATCGCCATATCTTTTTTTTCGTTATTTTTTATTCCTGCGTTTAAACCTGCCGCACAAAATCCCTTTGCCGCAGTCACGCCGCCTTTAATGATTTCCATATTACACTCCATTCCGCAGGCATTCTAATGCCGGAGGAATCGCGAACTGAATTAATTCAGTTCTGCGATAAGAGCAGCTTTGTGACGCCTGCGGCACAAAGTGCTATGCGAAAATCTTCAATTTAAGGATTTTCGCATTTCTCCTCATTCTGCAAATATTGTAACCTGATTCCGTTACAGGGAAATAAGCCGAAGTCAAGTAACACGTTGAGGCGTTTTCCCTGTAATGGAATCTTGTTCACACTTCTACGGGAACATCGGTGCTGCCATAAGCCCTTCTGTTTCCGGTAATCCAAATAATAAGTTCATATTCTGTACAGCCTGACCTGCCGCACCCTTTACAAGGTTATCAAGTGCACCCATCATAATCAGACGGTGGGTTCTCGGCTCAATCTTAAATCCGATGTCCACAAAGTTACTGCCTTCTACCCAGCGTGTTTCCGGGCAGATGTCCCTTTCCAGCACTCTGACAAATGTTTCTTCCTTATAATATTTATCGTAAACTGCTTTTACTTCTTCGTATGTAACGTCCTTTGCCAGATTTGCATATGCCGTTACTAAAATACCGCGGTTCATCGGAACAAGGTGTGGTGTGAAAATGAGTTTTAAATCATTTCTACCGCAGGCATAACCTAACTGTTCTTCAATCTCCGGTGTATGTCTGTGTGTGCCGACACCGTATGCTTTCATGCTTTCATTGACTTCGCAGAAAAGATTGGCAACCTTTGCGCCGCGTCCTGCGCCTGATGTACCGCTCTTTGCATCAATAATAATGGTATCCGGGTCAATCAGCCCTTCTTTTACCATTGGATATAAGGTAAGAATCGAGGTTGTTGTATAGCAGCCGGGATTTGCTACAATTCTTGTTTTTTCGGTAATCTGGTTTCTGTTGATTTCGCATAAGCCGTAAACCGCTTCATCAATGTACTGCGGTGCTTTATGCTCCAGCTTATACCACTGTTCATAAATACTCACATCTTTTAAACGGAAATCCGCACTCAGATCAACAATCTTTGTATTGGATAAAATTTCTTCATTTACTAAAGAAGCACATAAGCCCTGCGGTGTCGCTGTGAAAATGACATCAACCTGCTTTGCAAGTTCGTCCATGTTATCATCCATGCAGACCGCATCAACAATCTGAAACATATTTCTGTATACATCTGCATATTTCTGGTCAATATAGCTTCTTGAACCATACCACACAATTTCTGCATCCTTATGTCCCAGTAACAGTCTTACCAGCTCATTTCCGGCATATCCTGTTGCACCAATAATTCCTACCTTAATCATATCTTTTACCTCGCTGTAAAATATTCGTTATGTTTCATTATAGCAATTTTTTTGTCCTGTAAAGTGTTAATTTGAATTTTTTTATAAATATACATGATTTTTGTATATTTTTGCATATTATTCATTTTTACCTATTGCATTTTTACCTTATGTGGTTTATCATAAGACACAAGTTCGTTGCCAATTGCAACCATACAAATTCAATCAATTCGGAGGATATCAATTATGAAAGAAAAAGTAATTCTTGCCTACTCAGGCGGACTTGATACCACAGCTATTATCCCGTGGTTAAAGGAGAATTTTGACTATGAAGTAATCTGTGTATGCGCAGACTGCGGACAGGGCGAGGAGTTAGACGGTTTACAGGAAAGAGCGCTCTCATGCGGTGCTTCTAAATTATATATTGAAGATTTAACAGATGAATTCTGTGACGATTACATCGTACCTTGTGTACAGGCTCACGCCGTATATGAAAATAAGTATCTTTTAGGTACTTCCATGGCAAGACCTGTTATCGCAAAAAGACTGGTTGAAATTGCAAGAAAAGAAGGCGCTACAGCAATCTGCCACGGTGCTACCGGTAAAGGTAATGACCAGATTCGTTTTGAACTGGCAATCAAGGCTTTAGCTCCGGACATCAACATCATTGCTCCTTGGAGAAATGAAAAGTGGACACTGGATTCAAGAGAAGCAGAAATCGAATACTGCAAACAGCACGGTATCCATCTTCCATTCTCTGCAGATACCAGCTACAGCCGTGACCGTAACTTATGGCACATCAGCCATGAAGGCCTTGAGCTGGAAGACCCTGCAAATGAACCGAACTACAAGCATCTGCTTGTTTTAGGAAACTCTCCGGAAGAAGCTCCTGAAGAAGGTGAATATGTAACTATGACATTTGAACATGGTGTACCAAAGTCTGTAAACGGTAAGGAAATGAAGGTTTCTGATATCATCCGCGAATTAAACAGATTAGGCGGCAAGCATGGTATCGGTATCGTTGATATCGTTGAAAACCGCGTTGTCGGCATGAAGTCCCGTGGTGTTTATGAAACTCCTGGCGGAACCATTCTTTACGAAGCACATCAGCAGTTAGAGGAACTGATTCTTGACCGTGATACAACAACTGTCAAGATGAATATGGCAAATAAGTTTGCCCAGATTATTTACGAAGGAAAGTGGTTCACACCGCTTCGTGAAGCTGTTCAGGCATTTATTGAAAAGACACAGGAAAATGTAACAGGTGAAGTTAAGTTTAAGCTGTACAAAGGCAACATCATCAAAGCCGGTACAACTTCTCCATATTCACTCTACAACGAATCTATCGCTTCCTTTAAGACCGGTGACCTTTATGACCACCATGATGCAGACGGTTTCATCAATCTCTTTGGTCTTTCATTAAAGGTTCGTGCAATGAAGGAACAGGAATTAAGCAAGAAGAATAATAAGTAATTTATATAACATTTAAAAAAGGGACAGCCGGTAAAACATTTAAACCGGACTGTCCCATTTTTATGCCATCAGTCAATTTCCTTACCTCATACTCGTCCATACCTTACATCTCCGCTTTTAATTGCTCGAAAGCCTCATCGACAGATACAGAATCATTTCTTTTTGCCTGCGAAAGTCCCGTCTGCATCATGGTATCAAATTCAGCTTTTGTTATAGAATCTCTTGTAGCAAACTTATCGGGAATATCTAATGAAAATGGTACACCGTCACGCATAATAACCTGTCTGTAAGTCATATCTATAAATACAGATACAGGAATTCCAAGTCTGTCAAGAATAGCTTCTGCCTGCTCTTTTATATTCGGTTGAATACGTGCTGTTACATTTGCTGTTTTTACTGCCATAGTATGCACCTCCTTGTTTTTTATAGTGTACCACCATGTATAGCTTTTTACAACACAAATATATTTCTATTCCAAAAAGCTATTAATAAGGTTAAGGGAAAAGTACCTAAAATTTATAAAAGCTCATTTTCAATATTGGTCAATTAATTTTTATTGTATGGGAATATTTTTCACTTTAAAATATTTCCATAACTTTCTTCAACTTCGCTATAACTCTTTACTCATCCTTGTTACAATTGTTTCAACATTATCAATACAATTCTGTCTATATTCTTCTCTTACCGTAACTCTCTTTCCCATTAATTCCAAACGTCCTGATTTCAATTTTCGTAAAGGACAACCTCTTGCAGCCGAAACAACTCCCGTTGTCTGAAAGTCTCTTACATCAATAATTCCCATATCTAATGTTTTAAATGCAAACATATCTGGATACGTCTTCAATAGAGATAAAACATCTTTATCAATTTCCTGTAACACTGTCGCATATGCAGAAGCTGCTCCCATATATTGAGTTAATCTATTCTTTAATATCATATAAACTTTTGGTAATGGCATATCGACTTCTTTTAATTTTTCTGCAAAAGCATATTTACTATATATTTCAGAAGGTAATTTTAATCCATAAACCAACGAAAAAGCATTTTGAATGGCTCTACGTGATGAATCATCAGCCATCACTGGTAACACCATTTTTGTTGAAGTCGCAATTGCTATTTGCGTATACATTGAAAAACTTGGATTTGCGTCTAAAAATACCATATCGTAATCTTTCTCGATTGGCTGTATGAAATCGTTTAACCAATTTATAATTGCAACCCATGTATTAGTTCCTGGTATTTGATTATTCGCTAATGTGGAAATAGCATTTGATTGTAATTCCAACATAGCATCTCCACAAAGCAAATCGATATTATCTTGTATATACTGATTATATTCATGCGGTTTTGTTAAATAATCTCTAGGATTAAACAAGGGCACACTATAAGGAGATGGCAAACGCAATTGAAAATATCCACCAATTGTTGCTCTTTGGATTGTACCTTGCCTCATTAATAAAACTTCACTACCTCCTTGATTTAACCCTCCCAATAAAAGTTCAGATAAATTTGCTTAAGGACAAACATCTATAGCTAATATTTTCTTTTCAGGATTTTGAAAAGCATATTCATTAATTATCTGAAATGTTAATGTAGATTTTGCCAGTTCCGCCTTTATTATTCCAAAATATAACTCTTTCCATTTTCAACCTCCAAATAGCATTTATAAATTTACTCAAATTATAAGTTACGTACTTTTATACTTTTGTCAAGTACTGTTTGTACTTTTATTATGTACTTTTTGTACTTATATCATATTTATATTATTATAAAATAACCATATATCCATAATAATAGCCAATATGCATCTTAAATTAATTCTCACCTCATATATCTACTTTTGCAATAAAAAAGCTACCCTCCTCAAATCCACTTTAAGGAAGATAGCTAATACCTTTTATAAATTTCTTTCCTGTTACATTCCCCGGAAGCGCTGATACCGCTGTTCTGCCAGTTCTTCACCGCCCATCTGCTGATATTTCATCAGAAATCCCGCGATTTTGCGCTTCATATATAAAGTAACACGATTCATATTGTCGCTGCTTACGATTGGAAATTCCGGGAGAATCTGTTCGATAATGCCCAGTTCCTTTAAATCCTGTGCCGTCAGTTTCATTACCTGCGCCGCTTTTTCTGCTTTGGATGCGTCCTTCCACAAAATTGATGCAAAGCCCTCCGGTGAGAGAATTGAATACACCGAATTTTCCAGCATCCAGACTTCATTTCCCGCTGCAAGCGCCAGCGCACCGCCGCTTCCGCCTTCGCCAATGACAATCGAAAGCACCGGCACTTTTAAATCTGCCATTTCAAACAGATTTTTTGCAATCGCTTCACCCTGTCCGCGTTCTTCCGCACCGATGCCACAGTATGCACCCGGTGTATCCACAAGGCACAATACCGGACGGTGAAATTTTTCTGCCTGTTTCATCAGACGCAGTGCTTTACGGTATCCCTCCGGATACGGCATTCCGAAATTACGCACAATATTCTCTTTTGTCGTTGCACCTTTCTGCTGTCCAATCACCGTCACCGGCTGTTTTCCAAAAAACGCGATACCACCTACAACCGCGCCGTCATCACGGTACGCCCTGTCACCATGCAGTTCATAAAAATCTTTGGTGAGATAGCCGATATAGTCAAGCGCCGACGGACGTTTACCGCTTCTTGCAATCTGCACCTTTTCCCATGCCGACAACTGCTTCTTTTCATTTTTTGCCGCCAACAGTGCTTCTTCTTTTTTAATATCAATTTTTTTTGCATATATGTCATCTAAATACTGCTGATAGCGGCTCATTGTTTCTGCCTGTGGCTTTTTATGCAGCCGCAGCAGTGTCGATAAGGTCTGCTTTAAAAATCTGCGTTCCACGATATTATCAATCAATCCATGTTCCAGTAAAAATTCCGCCCGCTGAAATCCTTCCGGCAGTTCTTCCCCTATGGTCTGTCTGATAACACGCGGTCCTGCAAATCCGACCAGCGCCTGCGGTTCTGCAAGAATAATATCACCCAGCATGGCAAAGCTTGCCGTCACGCCGCCGGTTGTCGGATTGGTAAGCACGGTAATATAAAGTCCGCCTGCCGCATCAAATTTTTTCAGCGCAGCCGCCGTCTTTTCCATTTGCATGAGTGATACAATGCCCTCCTGCATTCTCGCGCCCCCGGAACAGGTAAATATTATCAGCGGAAGCTTTTCTACCGTTGCCCGCTCAATTGCCCTTGTCAGCTTCTCCCCCACGGCATATCCCATGCTTCCCATAAGAAATCGTGTATCGCACACTCCGACTGCCGCTTCCATGCCGTCTATTTTTCCTTTTCCGGTAATCACTGCTTCATTTAAACCGGTGTCTCTCTGTAAATCCCCAAGTTTTTCTTCATATCCTTTAAAATGACAGGGATTGCCGCCGGTAAATTCTTCGTCCCATTCTTCAAATGTCTGTGCATCAAACACCATTTTTATCCGCTCATACGCGCCTATTTTCATATAATGTCCGCATTTCGGGCAGACATAAGCATTCTGCGTAAAATCTTCCGTCAGAATCATTTCATGACAGCTTTCGCATTTTGTATACAATCCGTCCGGGACAATCGGCGCTTCCGCCTGATTCTGATGCCGCACCGGCTGATTTTCCTTTTTAAATAATCCTTTTAAATGCACACTCTATCCCTGCCTTTTATTTTAAAATTAATCCCGTTTTAAGCGGTTTCTTCAAAATTTTTCTCAATAAAATCTGTATGAACCGCACCGCTTTCAAATTCCTTATTTTTTAAAATCTCATACTGAAAGTCCAGATTGGTCGTTACACCTTCAATAATAACTTCTCCTAAAGTACTTCTCATCTTTTTCAATGCTGATTCACGATCTTTATCATATACCATTACTTTCATAATCATCGAATCATAATACGGTGGTATTATATAGCCCGGATAAACTGCCGTATCAATCCGCACACCGTTTCCGCCGGGAATATGCAGTTCCTGAATCGTGCCCGGACACGGCGCAAAATTTTTATCCGGATTTTCGGCATTAATACGCACTTCCATCGCATGACCCGTCAGATGAATATCACTCTGGCGCAGTCCGAGTTTCTCTCCCGCAGCAATGCGAATCTGCTCTTTTACCAGATCAATGCCTGTGACAAGCTCTGTTACCCCGTGTTCTACCTGAATCCGCGTGTTGATTTCCATAAAATAAAACTGTCTGTGGCTGTCTAAAAGAAATTCCACCGTCCCGGCATTGCGGTATCCGACCGCTTTTGCCGCCCGAACCGCCATTGCTCCCATTTGTTCCCGCAAATCCTCGTCCAGCGCTGTACACGGTGATTCCTCAATCATTTTCTGATGTCTGCGCTGTACCGAACAGTCGCGTTCACCCAAATGAATCGTATTGCCCTCATTATCCGCCAGTATCTGAAACTCGATATGTTTTGGATGTTCAATATATTTTTCAATATACATGGAATTGTCGCCAAAACCATTTTCGGCTTCACGCTGTGCATTTTGAAAATTTTTCTCAAATTCTTCGCTGTTTCGCACCACACGCATGCCTTTTCCACCACCGCCAAGTGCCGCTTTTATCATGACCGGATAACCGATTTCATCTGCAAATTTCCTGCCTACTTCCGCCGTAAAAATGGGGTTTTTCGTACCCGGAATGACCGGAACACCCGCCCGCACCATTGCATTTCTGGCTTCCGATTTATTTCCGGTTTCTTCGATTGTCTTTGCAGACGGACCAATAAATGCAATGTTACATTTTTCACAAAGTGCAGCAAATTTGCTGTTTTCAGATAAAAACCCAAAACCCGGATGAATGGCATCAGCCCCCGATGCAATCGTTGCGCTTAAAATGCGTTCCATATTCAGATAACTGTCCTTTGCTTCTGCCTTTCCGATACAGATGCTTTCATCGGCAAGCTGGGTATGCAGTGCATCGGCATCCGCCTGTGAATACACGGCAACCGTTTTGATGCCCATTTCACGGCATGCCCGGATAATGCGCACCGCAATCTCCCCTCTGTTTGCAATCAATAACTTCTGAAACATTTCTTCTTTCCTTTCCGCAGACATTTTTACATGTTTAGCCAATCATAAAGGTCAATTCCGCGGTAAGTGCAGTTTCTCCATCTACGCTTGCCGTCACTTTTCCGATTCCGACAGGACCTTTGCTTTTAATAATTTCACATTCCATTTTCAGCTTGTCGCCCGGCACAACCTTTCTTTTAAAACGTGCGTTATTTACTGCGCCAAAGTATGCTGTCTTTCCTTTATTCTTTTCCAGTGACAGAATTGCCACCGCTCCGACCTGTGCGCAGGCTTCTATCTGTAAGACACCGGGCATCACCGGTTCTCCTGGAAAATGTCCCGCAAAATACGGTTCATCGTATGTCACACACTTATATCCGACTGCCCGCTGTCCCGGCTCACACTCCGTCACCATATCCACCAGCAGAAACGGATGTCTGTGTGGAATAATCTCCATAATTTCCTTTGTTGTAAGCATATTTTTCTCCATTCCACAGATGATTTCTCATCTACTATTCGGGTTGTTTGCTTTCACCCGGAAGCAAACAACCATGTGAAAATGCTTTAATTTATGGCATTTTCACATTCCACAGATGATTTCTCAGGGCATCTTTGTGATGTCTGCATCACAAAGTGCCGTGTGAAAATGCTTTGATTTATGGCATTTTCACACTCCTACAATAAACAGCGGCTGTCCAAACTCGACCATTTCACCGTTTTCAACCAGCACTTCTTTGACAATTCCGTCACACTCGCTTTCAATTTCATTCATCAGCTTCATTGCTTCGATAACACCGAGTGTCTGTCCTTTTTTTACGGTATCGCCCACTGTAACAAATGGTTCGTCTTCCGGGGACGGCGCACTGTAGAAAATGCCGACCAGCGGCGAAGCAACAACTGTACCCTCTGCCTGCTTTTCATTTTTTTGCGTATCGGTCTGATATTCACCGCCCGCCGCCGTAAAGCTGTATCCGTCCATGGCTGCCGGATTTCCTGTCGTCATGCTCTGCGTTCTTTCCTCGGAAACACCGGACCGGTTTCCTGCCTGTGATGCCTGCATACAGCCGGACTGTATACCCGGCTCGCCTGTCTGCTGTACCGGATTGAATTCTTTTACGCGTTCTGCGGTAAGCGTAAGCTTCGTTTCTCCTTCTTCCAGTGAAAAACCTGTCAGCGCGCTTTTCGACACGGCATCTATCAGTTTTAAAATCTGCTCTAATTCCATAACTGCCTCATTTCTTTTATGAAAACTTTTTCACAAGAAGCGTTGCATTGTGTCCGCCAAATCCAAGGGAATTGGACAGCACCGTCTTCACCTCTGTTTCAATGCCTTTTCCTTTAATATACTGCAAATCCATTTCGTCTTCTGTTTCCGTAAGCCCCACATTCGGATGCAGATACCCATCTGTTACCGACTTGATACAGGCAATCAGCTCTACCGCACCTGCCGCACCCAGAAGGTGTCCGACCATGGATTTGGTGGAGCTGACCGGTACATTTTCTGCCGCTTCGCCAAATGCCAGCTTAATTGCCCTCGTTTCAAACAAATCGTTGTGATGTGTACCGGTTCCGTGTGCATTGATATAATCCACTTCCTGCGGTAATACGCCTGCTTCCTGCATGGCATTTGTCATGGCACGTGCCGCGCCGCTTCCGTCTTCCGCCGGAGAGGTGATATGATACGCATCGCTTGAACAGCCATATCCGGCAATTTCCGCATATATATGCGCGCCGCGCTTCTTGGCATGTTCTAAGGATTCCAGTACCAGAACACCCGCACCTTCTCCCATAACAAAACCACTTCTGTTCTTATCAAACGGCAGGGATGCCCTAAGTGGATCTGTGCTTGTAGAAAGTGCCGTAAGTGCCGTAAATCCTCCGATTCCAATCGGTGTGATACTGCTTTCCGTACCGCCGCAGACCATAACGTCTGCATCACCGCACTGGATAGAGCGGTATGCCTCACCGATAGAATTTGTTCCTGTCGCACAGGCTGTTACCACATTGATGTTTTTTCCTTTTAATCCGTATGCAATGGATACATTTCCTGCCGCCATATTGGTAATCATAAGCGGAACTAACAGTGGATTAATCCTTCCCGGTCCACGCTCCAGCAGCTTTTTATGCTCACGCTCCATGGCATCTAAGCTGCCGATTCCGGAACCGATAGACGTTCCGACACGGTATGCATCTTCCTTTGCCATATCCAGTCCGGCATCTTTAATTGCCTGTCCTGCCGCAGCTACCGCATACTGGCTAAATAATTCCATGCGCTTTGCCTGCTTAAAATCCATATATGCCTGTGCATCAAAGTCTTTTACTTCTGCCGCAAGCTTTACCTTAAAATCCGTTGTATCAAATTTTGTAATTGCACCGATACCGACCTTTTGTGCTTTTACATTTTCCCAGAATTCCTCTACGGTCAAACCAATCGGTGTAATTGCACCCATTCCCGTCACAACTACTCTGCTTTTCTGCATTTCTTCCTCCAATCTGCTCATCTGCCCCTCAAAACTGCTTTGCTTTCGTTTAGAAATAATATCACCTATACCATGCCGCCGTTGACTGACAGCACCTGTCCAGTAATATACGATGCCTTATCCGAAGCCAGAAATACCGCTGCCTGTGCTATATCCTGCGCCGTTCCCATGCGTTTTAAAGGAATTGATGACTGTACGCTTTCCTTTACACTGTCAGAAAGCACAGCTGTCATATCTGTGTCAATATACCCCGGTGCAATCGCATTGACTGTAATCTGTCTGGATGCCAGTTCTTTTGCCGCAGATTTTGTAAGCCCGATAACACCGGCTTTGGATGCCGCGTAATTTGCCTGTCCTGCATTTCCTGTCAGACCGACAACCGATGCCAGATTGATAATCCTGCCGCTTCTTTGCTTTATCATATATTTTGCTGCGTGGCGGATACAGTGAAATGTTCCTCCAAGATTGACTGCAAGCACCTGTTTAAAATCCTGTTCTGACATTCTAAGAAGCAGTCCGTCCTTTGTTATTCCTGCATTATTTACTAAAATGTCGATTTTTTCATATTTTTGTACGACATATTTTATCATTTCCTCGACAGCCGCAAAGTCTGACACATCACACTGATATTTTTCCGCACTGCCGCCGTTTTTTAAAATACTATCTACCGTATCCTGTGCCGCCTGCGCATTTCCTGCATAATTTACAATCACAGTTGCACCTTCTTTGGCAAGGCTTTTCGCAATCGCACTACCGATTCCCCTGCCTGCGCCTGTTACCAGCGCAATTTGTCCGTTCATTTCCTGCATGATGCCCTCCTGACTATTCTGTGATAAGCTGTGATAAATCTTCTTCCTTTTCAATATTGATACAGGTGATTCCTTCACACTGCATTTCCTTTGCCGTCTTTTTTACAAATCCGGTTAGTGTTCTTCCCGGTCCGATTTCTATAAATGTGTCAAAGCCGTCCGTGATTAACTTACGTAACGTCTGTTCAAAGCGTACCGGTGAATAAACCTGCTTTCTTAACAGTTCCGGAATTTCTTTGCTGTCTGTTACATATTCCGCTGTCAGATTGGCAATATACGGAATCTGAATTTTGTTAAATGTAATCTTTCCGAGTTCTTTTTGGAGCTGTTCTCCCGCGCCGTAAAGCAATGGAGAATGAAACGGTCCGCTGACCTTTAACGGCACCACTCTTTTTGCACCTGCCTGCTTTAAAACTTCTGCTGCCCGTTCCACTTCGCCTTTTTCACCGGAAATGACAATCTGTCCCGGACAATTATAATTGGCAATGCCGATTTTTGCAGTGTCCAGTGATGTTTTTAATACTTCTTCCGTCTGTTTTGCACTAAGTCCCAACACTGCCGCCATACTGCCCTGACCTTCCGGTACTGCCTGTTCCATATAAATTCCGCGTCTGCGGATTACGTGACAGCCGTCTTTAAAAGATAATGCCCCTGCTGCCGTCAGCGCCGCATATTCTCCCAGTGAAAGCCCTGCCGCCGCTTCGTACGGAATCCTTTTTTCCTGTAAAACGTTCAGTATCGCACATTCTGTTGTATACATGGCAATCTGCGTGTATTCGGTCTGATTTAAAGCTTCATTTTCTTCAAAACAAAGTGACGCAACATCAATGCCTGTCACTTCCTGTGCCGTTTTAAAATATTGTCTGACGGCATCATATTTTTCATAAAAAGAACGTCCCATTCCGACATTCTGTGCGCCCTGTCCCGGAAAGAGAAATGCTGTTTTACGCATGTTCCGCCTCATTTCCGCACGAATCTTCCGCAAAGATACTGCATTTTTTTATCGTTTCTTTTGCTTCCTGCACAATTTCCTGAATAATTTCTGCACAGGTCTGTTCTTTTTTTATCATGCCTGCAATCTGACCAGCCATGACCGTTCCCATGGCAACATCACCGTCTACAACAGCTTTGCGCAGTGCACCCAGTGTCAGGTGTTCCAATTCTTCAAAGGATACATTGTTTTTTTCCATTTCAAGATACTGGCGTGTCATTGTATTTCTAAGGGAGCGCACCGGATGTCCCGTGCTTCTTCCCGTAACGACGGAATCAATATCCTTTGCGCCAATCACACGGTCTTTGTACGCCTGACTGACGGTGGATTCCTTTGCAACGATAAAACGCGTTCCTAGCTGTACCGCTTCCGCACCCAGCATCAATGCCGCTGCCATGCCTCTGCCGTCACCAATGCCGCCAGCACCGATAACCGGAACCGATACCGCATCGACAACCTGTGGGAGCAAGGACATTGTTGTCTGCTCACCGATATGACCGCCGGACTCCATGCCCTCTGCAACAATCGCATCTGCGCCCGCACGTTCCATCATTCTTGCCATTGCAACAGAAGCAACCACAGGAATCACACGAATTCCTGCCTCCTTCCACTGTTTCATGTATTTTGCAGGATTACCAGCCCCTGTTGTGACGGCTTTTACACCTTCTTCGGCTACAACCTGTGCTACTTCGTCTACATGCTCGCTTAGCAGCATGACATTCACGCCAATTGGCTTATCTGTAATCTCTTTTGCCCTGCGGATTTCACTCCGCACCCATTCTGCCGGTGCGTTTGCCGCCCCGATAAATCCGATGCCGCCCGCTTTTGAAACATTTGCCGCTAGCGCCGCATTTGCGACCCATGCCATACCACCCTGAATGACCGGGTATTCAATTTCAAGCAGTTTTGTAATTCTTGTCTGCATATTTTCTCATCTCCGAACATCTTTATAAACGTTGTCTGCCTTTTTACCTCACTGCTTTTTAAGCTTCTACACCGTGATTTTTTAAATAATCACAGACATCCTGTACCGTTAATAACTTTTCAAGTTCTTCTGACGGAATTTCTACAGAATATTCGTCTTCCAGTGCCATTACCAATTCAAATAAATCCAGTGAATCTGCATTTAAGTCTTCCTTGAAGCGTGATTCCGGCTTTACATCCTCTACGTTTACATTTAACTGTCCTGCGATAATTTCTTTCATTTTTTCTAACATCTTTTTAATCTCCATTCTTTATAATATATTTTTGATATTCTCTTGTAATCGGCGCTTATTCTGCCTGTCATTTGTGCCATTCCAGTAACGCACTGCCCCAGCTTAATCCGCCGCCAAAGCCGGATAGAATCAGCACATCGCCCGGTATCAGACGGTTTTGTCTGTTTAATTCGTCTAAAAGAACCGGTATGCTTGCCGCTGAAGTATTTCCGTGGGTTTCCAGATTCATCGGAAATTTTTCAACCGGTACATCCAGCCGCTTTGCAATACTTTCAATCATTCTTGCATTTGCCTGATGTAAAATAAAATATTTTACCTGTTCCTTTGCCGTTTCCGATTCTTCTAGCACTTCTTTAACAGACTCCGGTACTTTCCGAACTGCAAAAGAGAAAATTTCCCGTCCGTTCATATGCATCGCATTTTCTTTTCCCAGTGTCAAAGCCTGTGCACTGCCGCTGTCGCTGTGCAGTCTGAAAATGCTTTTTCCGCTGCTGTCTTCACCTAAAACAACCGCACCTGCGCCGTCACCAAACAGCACACAGACACTTCTGTCTTTCCAGTCCACCACCTGCGACATCACTTCCGCACCGATAACCAGTACCTTTTTGTACATGCCCGCTTTAATATAGGCATCTGCCACACTCATTGCATACAAAAATCCTGTACAGGCGGCGCTTAAATCAAAACATGCCGCGTGCTCTGCCCCAATCTCCTGTTGGACAAGATTTGCCGTACTCGGAAATATGTAATCAGGCGTTGAAGTCGCAACGATAATGGCTTCTATCTGCTCTGCCGCTATCCCGGCATCTGCTATCGCCTTTTTCGCGGCTTGTGCCGCAAGCGCTGATGCAGTCTGACCTTCCTGTGCGATATGACGGCTTCGGATTCCGGTTCTGGTGCGAATCCACTCATCACTGGTATCCAAAAATGTTGAAAGTTCTGCATTGTCAAGCACCCTTGACGGAACAGCACTTCCCGTTCCTATTATTTTCGTATTCATATCTGCCTCTGTGCCGCGTTTTCTTTTTCCCGGAAAATGTCCCGCAGCTTTGACATTTTCCTTCTTTAAAATTCTGTTTCGTTTCTTCAGATTTTCGTTTTGAATATCTTACTTTTTGATAATCAAAATATTAATCTAAAAATTTAAGAGTCAAACGAAATCCGTAAAAGCTTTTTGTTTGACTCTCAAACTAGTTGTTACTATACAGGAAAACTTTTCCTTTGTCAATAGTATTTTGATATTCAAATTATTTTTTAGAAATTAAAATCAATTTTAATCCCCTTTAAGTCTTCTGCCAGCAGATTATTATCCTCAAGAATATTGCGGATATTCTGTTGTGCAGCTTCGACATTGTTTGTTGTCTTGCGCTGGAGGGATAAATCCTGCTGGGCACTGTCTGCCTCCGCCTGACCCTTGATGAGTTCTTCCTGCTCTTTCCTCTCCTGCTTTGCCTCATCAATGCGCTCCTGCTGTTCGTCACGCTTCTCTTTCTGCTCCTCGGCTTTCTTCTGCGCTTCTTCCTGCTCTTTGTCGATATGCTCTTTTCCGTCCTGAATGAGCAGCCCCATGATTTCTTTGTTGGAAGCTTCCAAAATATCATCTGCTGCACTGCCTGCTTTTAACATATCCTGTGACTTTGCCTGATCGGTCTTTGCCTTTGCGATTGTATCTGTCAGCTCAATCAGCTTATCCTTCGCATTGGAAGCAGTTACTTTCATTGAACCGGCAATCTGGTTTAACCGGAGTGCCTTTTCCTGATATTCTGTACGCGGAAGATTCTGCAATTCCTTTAACCGGTCAACGTCTTCCTTTGTAAAGCTTTCATCATGTGAGCCGTTCTTATAATTCTGGAATTTTTCGAGTAATTCCAAATCCTTCTGCTCCTGTGAATCATCAGCTACACCGTATTGCTCCTGAAGCTCCTTTTTGCTCTTTTCAAAGGTTTTCTCATGCTCTTTGGCTTCCTGCATCTGCTCTACATAGTCTGCTTTCTGCTGTTCCATATCTTTTATGCTCTGGGAAGCCAATTCATCCCTGCCCCACGCATCTGTAATCAGTTTCATTGCCTGACGTCTTGCGGTCTGCTTTTTCTGCTCAATCTGATTTCCCTGTCCGAGCATTAAATCGCCAGCAAATACAGTGCTTCTCGTCTTGGTATCCTGTGTTTTGTTTCGTCCCGCTGTTGTACCGCTCATCTGGATTCCGGTATTGTCCTGATTCATCTTAATCGTTATAGACATTTTTCAACTCCTTTTACTTTCCCCTTAGCTTTTGTTTAAATGTTAAATACTGATATCGACACTCACACCTGCGAAAGCCGCTGTTTTTCCTGCCATCTTTACCGTGCCTGTATGACCGCTGTTACCGCTGTCTGCAATCCCCGTGACTGTTCCGGCTTTTGTTTTTTCTTCCTGTGCTTCTGTATCCGACCCGTCTGCCGCGTTCTGCTTTGGTGCTTCAAGTACGGTTCCGTTTGCCGCGATTGCCTGACGGATTGTTTCTAACGGATCTTCATCGTCTGTCGTTACCTCTCCCTTTGTCCTGCTGTTATCCTCTGAGGATATGGTATCGGTGCTGTTATCGGTCTTTTTGGACTTTGTATCTTCATCTTCATCCGGCAGAATTGCATACTGGGCTGATTCCACAAATTCCTGATGTTCTTCCTGTATGCCCATTACTTCCCGCAGCAGCTTTTTTAACATTGCACATTTCTGGTCTTTTGGAATATAAGGACTGGAGGCAATGCTTTTGCAAGAAGACAAAAACTCGCCCATTTTGGCTGTCTTAACACGCTCCACTTCTTCCTTTGAGCGGCAGTTTCTAAGCTGCCTTTTATAGTTTTCGCGCTCTCTTTGTTCTTCCTCGTAATCCTTTAAAGCCTGCGGATTATGCTTTTTTAAATATTCAATTTCCTCAGCGTTTAATCTGCTGCCCGAAGCCAGCTTAATGTCGATTGCCGCCGGTTTCTGACCTTCACGGATATCGTCTGCCTGCGACTGATACATCTGCAATTCACGCTGTTCAGAGGTCAGCTCGCTTGTCTTTCCGGCATTAATGTCATTTTTCTTTTTCTGCCACTGGTTCTGCATTGCCGACAGCGCCACCATGCTTTGAATTGTCCCTGTTCCCATAGGCCGCTCCTAACCGCAGAAGTCGATGTTCTGTCCAACCTTCTTTTCGGCTTCCGTAAGAACCGTATCGCTTTTTGCCAGCTGCATATAATCCTGTATCTTTTGCAGCAATTCTTCTACGGAAGATGCTGTAATCGTCACTGTACCGTTGTCCGTACCCGTCTTATCAGCCGCATCTGCTTTTTCCGCCTTTTCACTCCTTGCTTCTTCAAGCTTTTCTTTCTGTTGCTTTTTCCCGGCTTTCTTTTCGGCAGCTTTTTTCTCTGCCTTTTTTTCTGCTGCTTTCTTTTCTATGCGTTCCCGCTGTGCCGCAGAGGATTCTTCCAATACCGCAAAATAAGTTGCCGTTCCGCCGTCATTGACCTGCATGCCGAATCCCTTGACGTTGGCACCGCTGGATTGCAGACTGCTCTTTAACTGGGAAATACCGCTTGCTGCATTGGCAATAATAGCTTCATACTGCTTGCGGTAATTCTCGTCTTCTGCCATCCGCTCCACTTTGTCCTCGTCAATTAAAACAACCATTTTGCTGGCATTGGCATAACTGGAAGCCTGCGCCTTTGCCTGCTCCTTCTTGTCTTCACTGACAAGAATAAAATCCATGTTGGAATACTTTTTTCTTTAAAGATTCATAATAATCCGCCGCCTTTTTTACTGAGCTTCGGACTGCCTATGGTTTTTCCTGAAACACTGCCGCTCTTTTCATTTTGTGTCTGCTCTGTCTTCCTTTTTTGCTTCCACTGCGGCAGCACTTGTAGATGCTGCGTTTTCTACTACGCCGGTATAACTTGATATCATATTCATTTCCTCCCTGACTACTGCTAAATACACCGGTCAAAATCCGTTTCGACCGTTTTTCCCTTTGTTTAATAGATATATCGGAAGAAATTGTAAATGATTTAATTTTTTAGTTC
>ENA-OQHF01000191-OQHF01000191.1-human-gut-metagenome-genome-assembly--contig:-NODE-191-length-38643-cov-5.262514_pt1 | contig 38643 bp, 36 predicted proteins | sample MGYA00242559_ERZ504709 | MGnify/ENA primary metagenome ERZ504709 (study PRJEB26092, sample SAMD00036203) | human gut metagenome | host: Homo sapiens | study: EMG produced TPA metagenomics assembly of... | reverse complement strand
CTCATCATGCATATAGATTCTGTTATTCTGGGAGTCGTCCTTCATACATAATGCTGAGTTCACCGTAGACCCGTCCCCAGTTTCTAATGCTCATAGTCCAATTTTTCAGTAACACGATCTAGTACTTTTTAAGATAAAGTAGAAATAGTGCAATTTTCACAGGATATTATACAAGAATTACATAGAAATATATCGTATTATTGATATAGTATTCTTGAATTGTATGTGAGGAGAAAACTATGGCAGCTGAAAGAAAAACATTAACACAGTTATCTGTGCCAATATGCTTAGAAACTTTATTTTATATGCTTTCAGGTATGGTCGATACGCTTATGCTATCATCTGTAAGCGACCAGGCTGTAGGAGCAGTGGGAACAGCAAATACATATATAGGTGTTTTTATTATCATGTTCGGCGTAATATCGTCGGGTATGATAGCTGTTATGTCACAAAATATCGGAGCTGGAAGACCGGGGATAGCATATCAGGCAAGGCAACTTGGACTTATATTCAACGCATTGATAGGTATCGTAATGTCTGTCATTCTTGCTACTTTTTCTGGTGGGATACTTCGAATCGTAAGTATTGCTCCGGCTTTGCTTGAGCCGGCTGAAATATATCTTAGAATTGTTGGCGGCGCATGTTTTTTAAATGCACTGATTCCTATTTTCTCCAGTTATTTGAGAGTGTTTGGATATACAAAACATTCTTTGATAGGAACTGTTGTTGGAAATGTTCTCAATATAATACTTAATTCAGTATTCTTATTTGTATTCAACTGGGGTGTAATGGGAGTTGCTGTTGCCACGGTTATTTCAAGAGTTGTAAATCTTATTATTGTAGCAGGTATGGGGGCTGTGCTTATAAAAGCAAAACAGAGTCCTGAGCGAATTGCATCAAGAAAGATATTTGCGCAGATTGTTAAGATTGGTTTTCCTTCTGCGCTTGAAACAGCACTTTACAACATCGCAATGACCTTTATTGTGCGTTTTATGAATCAGATGGATGTGGATGGAATGAATGTTACAGCACGCTCATATGCTGTACAGATTGCAAATTTCTCATATTGTGTGGGAGCTGCCCTTGCTCAGGCAAATGCAATTATGACCGGCTGGAGAATTGGAGCAAAAGAGTTTGAGAAATGTAACAGGGGAACGAGAAAAGCTGCGATATACGGTATCATCACAGCGACCTGTTTTTCCGTGACATTTGCATTGGCAGGACATTTTATCGTGCATATATTTACTGATGATACACAGATGATAAATCTTGTGGTAAAGTTGTTAATAGTAGATGTCTTTCTTGAATTTGGAAGGGTAACAAACCTTGTATATGGTCAGGCATTAAAAACGAGTGGAGACGCACTTTTCCCGGTTATACTAGGTGCAATATTTATGTATTTGTTTGCAGTTGGCGGAACTTATTTTCTCGGAATACACATGGGACTTCTGGCTGTAGGATCATATATTGCTATGGCAGGTGACGAATGTGCGAGAGCTGTGGGAATGGTACTTAGATGGAAGAGTGGAAAATGGAAAAGTAAAGGTCTTATAGAAGTATAGGAGAGATTATGTACTTTGAATTAAAGGAAAATAAACCGCATGGTACAAAGGATGATCCGTTTAGTACATATCATATAAAAAATGAGGGACGATCATTTCAGATACCGGTACATTGGCATGATGAACTGGAAATTATATATGTAAAAAGTGGTTTTTTGACTGTAAGTATATCAGGAGAAAATTATATTGGAACCCCCGGGGATGCTTTTGTAGTGTCGCCGGGTAATCTGCATTTCATGGGTTCACAGACTGGTACAGTAGATTATTTTACTTTCCTTTTTCCGGTAGAATACATATCTTTTTGCATAAATGATATGTTAGATGATAAATTACTGAAGCCGTTAAAAAATGGTCATCTGATGATAGGCCCAAGTGTAAAAGATACAGCAAAAGAACTGTGTGAGCAGTTGGTTGAGACATATATGGCAAAAAATAAGAAAACTGAGTCCGAAATAACTGCTCAGATAAAGACAAAAAGAATTCTTTTACAATTTATTCTTGAAATGTGGGAGAAGGGCTTTGTGATTGAAAATGATAAAAGCGGGAGAAATACTGTAGAAAAAGAAATGATTTCATATATACAGCAGAATTTTAAAGAAAAGATATCGTTGAAAGAATTTGGTGAGCTGTTTCATCTTTCGGAAAAATATATATCGCGATATTTTAAGGAACACTTTCATATTACACTTTCGCAATATATAACACATTTACGATTAGAGTATGCAAAACAGCTGTTACAAGATACGGATACTCCTGTTACAGAGATTGCAATGCAGAGTGGATATCAGAATGTAAGCTATTTTATCAGAATCTTCAAAAAAACATACGGAGTTTCTCCGTTAAAATATAAAAAAAATAAGCCAAGTGCATGGAAGGAGGAGAGGATATCCCGGTAGAACCAGATAATCTGCCGGAGAGATATCGAGAATAAGTATGGAAAATAAGAATAAATGGTGGAAAAATGCAGTTGTATATCAGATTTATCCGAAAAGCTTTCAAGATTCGGACGGAGATGGAATAGGTGATATTCCAGGAATTATCAGCAGACTGGATTATTTGAAAAAACTTGGAATAGATGCAATCTGGCTCTCACCGGTGTATCGTTCTCCACAGGATGACAATGGATATGATATTTCAGATTATCAGGATATTGAGCCAATGTTCGGAACAATGGAAGATATGGAACAGTTATTTGTGGAGGCAAAGAAACGCGGAATCCGAATTATGATGGATCTTGTATTGAATCATACTTCCGATGAACACAGATGGTTTTTGGAAGCAAAGAAAAGTAAAGACAATCCGTATCATGATTATTATGTGTGGCGTGACGGAGAAGAAGACGTTTATCCAAATGATATGAATTCTGTATTCGGTGGGCCGGCGTGGGAGTGGGTTCCAGAACTGGGACAGTATTATTTTCATCAATTTTCAGTGAAACAGCCGGATCTGAACTGGGAGAATCCTAAAGTGAGAAGAGAGCTCTATGATATGATTCTCTGGTGGATGGAAAAAGGGGCAGGCGGATTTCGTCTGGATGTAATTGATCAGATTGCAAAAGAGCCAGATCTTAAGATCACAAATAATGGACCAAAGTTGCATGAATTTCTGCGTGAATTAAGCAGGGAAACATTTCAGAAGGGCGACATGATCACTGTAGGAGAAGCCTGGGGAGCAACACCGGAAATTGCAAAGAAATATAGTAATCCGGATGGAAGTGAATTTTCCATGGTTTTCCAGTTTGAACACATTATGCTTGATCAGGAAGAAGGAAAAGAAAAATGGGATACGATTCCATTGAATCTGGTTAAGCTGAAAAAATGCCTTGCAAAGTGGCAGAACACTTTATATCAGACAGGATGGAACAGTCTGTTCATGAATAACCATGATCTTCCTAGAATCGTGTCGCGTTGGGGAAATGACGGAAAATACAGAAAAGAGTCGGCAACAATGCTGGCGACAATGCTTCATGGAATGCAGGGAACTCCTTACATTTACCAGGGAGAAGAGCTGGGAATGACGAATGTGCAGTTTGACAGCATTGAAGAATATGAAGATATTGAGACATTGAACATGTACAAAGAGCGACTGGAAAAAGGATATCAGCCAGAAGAAATCATGCAGTCTATCTACGCAAGAAGCCGTGATAATGCCCGTACTCCGATGCAGTGGAGCAGTGAGAAGAACGGAGGCTTCACAACAGGAGAACCATGGTTTGCAGTGAATCCAAATTATATCAGGATTAATGCGAAAGAGGCACTGGAAGATGAAAATTCGGTATTTTACTATTATCAGAAGCTGATTCAGTTAAGAAAAGAAAATCCAGTATTCGTGAATGGAAAATTTGAACTTCTTCTGCCGGAAGATGAGAGAATTTTCGCCTATACGAGAACAGATGAGCATACAAAGATGCTGATATGTACAAACTTTACGGATGAGGAAGTTAGCTGCCCATTGCTTGATGAGTGGAAAGCCGGGGAAGTCTGGATCCGGAATTATGAGGACGGCAGAGAAGGAAATATATTGCGTCCTTATGAGGCGGTGATAATTGCATTTACTGGCAAATAGATTGAGTTTCTTTTTTGGCATCAAAATTCACTTACTAGTATAAGTGATAGTGAAATTATGTGGATTTCAACTTATTATAAGTGTAAGATAATAACTATTGAAACCGCCGTGTACCGAACGGTACGCACGGTGGTGTGAGAGGACGGGAGCTAATCACTCCCTCCTACTCGATTACTTATTTTACAGTAGCATTTTAAAATAATACCGATCAATAATATCCTGCAATGTAATGGATTTCATTTTTTCATCTACCATATTTTGAATTTCATGATAGAAGTCCCCAATAGCGAATTGAATGTTGATACCGATTCCACAATCCGGATTGGTATCTGTGTCCAGGTGAAGCAGCGGCTTATCGCCCTCTACGGCTCGGTAGATGTCATACATATTGATTTTATCTGCCGATTTTGCAAGAGCGGCATTCGCATGACCTTGTGTGTTGACAACAATGCCTGCATTTTTCAGGGTTGCCATAAGCTGTCTGACATAAGCCGGGTTTGTCTTGATACTTTCTGCAATTTTTGTGCTGGAGAGTTGTTCGTCATCTCCAAGAGCAATAAATATAAGAATATGAATGGTGTCACTAAGCTTTGTGGAATATTTCATTTGTCACCTCGAACCTTCTTCTTGCAATTTTTAAATTTACATGATAATATAATTTTAATGCTTGATGTAAATTTAATTTTAACAAGTAAAAAAATAAAAGTCAAGCAAAATAAAAAGTGTGGAATCTGATATAAAAAAGGAGATAAAGTGGTGTATGCAAAAGGAGGAACAAGTCAGTTTTCTGGCAGAAAAAATCCGTCAGGCAGATGCCGTTTTAATAGGCGGTGGTTCTGGTCTTTCCAGTGCGGCGGGATATAACCATTATCATTGGCTACCCTATATGGAGGAATGTTTACAAGATTTCAAGGAGTGGTATGGACTGAAATCTCCTTTTGACGGTTTTTACTACTGTTATTCATCGCCGGAACAACAGTGGGCATATTATGCACGTTACATACAAAGTATGTGGGATGCACCTACAGGACAGTCATACTATGACCTGCGTGATATTGTGGCGGAAAAAGAAGTCTTTGTTTTAACAACCAATATAGATATGCAGTTTGAACGGATTTTTCAGAAAGAAAGGATTTGTGATTATCAAGGTAACAGCGGCTATGTTCAATGCAGTCAGCCTTGCCATGACCAAATTTATTCCAATGTAGAAATGATTCGCAGGATGAACGAAAATATTCGGGAACTGCGTGTTCCTTCCGAGCTTCTGCCAAGATGTAATGAGTGCGGGAGAATCATGGTTCCCTGGGTAAGGGATGATACATTTTTGGAGGGGAAAGACTGGAGGGAAGGTGTAAGGCGATATGAGAATTTCCTAAAAAAATATCTCATGAATGGAACAGATAAGAATGTTGTACTGCTGGAGCTGGGGGTTGGTGAGATGACACCCAGTATTATTAAACTTCCTTTTTGGGAAATGACATACAAAAATGAAAAGGTGTTTTATGCCTGTCTGAATCAGAAGAAATCCTCAGCTCCAGAGCATATAAAAGACAAAGGTATTTATATAGCAGGAGATTTGGCAGAAACCCTGCGGGATTTAAAAGAAAACATAGCGGGAAAGGAAATGTGATGAAGATGAATGTATATCAAGAGATAAGTCAAATCATCAAAGAAGCAGATGGTATTTTGATTGGAGCCAGTAATGGTTTGTCTATCGCAGAGGGATATAATATTTTTGCAGATGACGCATGGTTTCAGGAAAATATGGGAGATTTCAGAGAAAAATACGGACTGCGTTGTGTTTTACACGGATTTTCAGTGCCAATGAAGGTAGAAGAAAAGTGGGCGTTTGTAAGCAGACTTGTTAAGGCAAAAGCTATGCAGGATGAGCCGAGTGAGATTATGAAAAACATCTATGCACTAGTAAAGGATAAAGAATATTTCGTAGTAACTTCCAATGCGGAGGATCATTTTGTGCCGGCAGGTTTTGAGGCAGACCGTGTTTTTGAAATGGAAGGGAAATTAACCCAGATGCGGTGCAAGAACAGATGTCATGACGAGGTCTATCCTAATCAAAAAGCAGTTCTCGCCATGACAGAAGAGGAAGTAAACGGAAGAGTACCCAAAGAGTTACTGCCGAAATGTCCAAAATGCGGTGGAGATATGGAAGTAAATTGGGGTGAGATGTCCTCGTTTACAGAAACGAAAAATTGGAAGGAAAAGGCTGCCCGCTATCAAGAATTTATTCAGAATTTACATGGAAAGAAGCTGGTAATTCTGGAATTTGGCATTGGTTGGAGAAATCAGATGATTAAAGCTCCTTTGATGCAGCTTGCAGCAGTAGAACCACAGGCAAGATATATCACATTTAACAAGGGCGAAATTTACATTCCAGAGGAAATCAAAGAAAAATCCATCGGTGTGGATGGTAATCTTACGGTAGCGTTAAAGGAAATCAGAAAGGGAAGGATAGACTAAGTAAGATGGTTAAAGATATTACAGTTGTGAGATAGGAGAATGAAAAAAATGAGCTGTTATGAAAATTTGGTAATGAAAACACAAATGAACTATTCCAGACACTATAGTACCTATGCATCCGGCGGTACTGCTGTAGTGTTGAGCAAACAAAAACCGCTTCCTTATGAGAAACAGATTCAGGAATTTGTTCGCAGAGTGCAGGAGGCAGAGTGTATCATAGTAGGCGGAGCATCCGGTTTATCAGCGGCTGGAGGTGGTGACTTTTATTATAGTGATACCCCCTTTCTTTTTCGTGAGCATTTTTGGAAAAATTTTGCAGATTAAGTATGGATTCAAAGGTGCTTTTTAGTGGCATGATGCATCGGTTTTCTACAAGAAATGAACACTGGGGATATGTGGCAACCTTTTTTAAATACTACGCAAAATGCCCCTATCAGAGAGCCATATCTGGATTTGGATAGAATCTTGCAGGGAAAGGACTTTCATATCTTAACGACTAATCAGGATACACAGTTTGTAAAGATTTATCCGGAAGAAAAGGTCAGTGAGATTCAGGGAGATCATCGTTTCTTCCAGTGTTCCCAGTGCTGTCAGGATGAAACATGGGATGCCGTACAACCTGTGGCAGATATGATTGCGGCTATGGGAGAGGGGACAATGGTGCCGGATGAACTGATTCCTCGCTGCCCTCATTGTGGTGCGGAAATGTTTCCGTGGGTAAGAGGATATGGGAATTTTCTGCAAGGGAAAAAATACGAAGAAGAATATGAGAAAATCTCAAAATACATTCAAAAGAACAAAGATAGAAAAATTCTCTTCATAGAACTTGGAGTAGGGCGCATGACACCGATGTTTATACAGGAACCATTTTGGGAACTGACAAACAGCTTGAAAGATGCATATTATATCTCCGTAAATTCAGAATATCAGTTTTTGCCGGAATTCATTGAAGATAAGGGGATTGCTATTTTGGGAGATATAGGAACAGTGTTAAAAGATTTGCAGAAAGCAAAAGAGGAAAGTGCATTTGTATAGGATACTTGTTCTTGATATTCCACTTGATGGAGAAACATTAGAATATTGATTGATACAAAACTGCACTCAGGGATATTGTGGGTGCAGTTTTGCATTAAAATTATTGATTACGATACAGTTTCTGATATGCAGTAGGTAATATCTGAAATATTAATTTTCAATGTACCATCCTCCAAAAGGGGTTTTAGTTTTATCAGATCTTTTAAAGAGTTAATCTGAATATCATTTGTAATCTTTGGTGTGTATATCATAATAAATTCCTCCCTAGGAAATTTATTATAATGTGATTTTGTACATTCTTAAATGATCATTTTTGTACATTCTTATTTTAGCATTTATAGATGCCTTCTTTGATGTGGAGAAAAAGCGACTTCTATGGTACAATGATATTTGAATTTTTGAACTGTAAGGGAAAATGATCCCCTTTCACCAAAGCTATCGTTATGAGATTCAAAATCGAAGTAGTCTGAACCCCCATAACGGACTACCATTTGACTACTACACGTTGCCACGATTTGCTCCATTTTGCTGATTTTACCACATTATCAGAAATAGTGTGCTTCACGGGAATCCTTAGAAAATCCCGCAAAACAAGGCAAATCACGGCATTTTAGGAGGATAATTGATATGATAAAAATACTATTCGTTTGCCACGGCAATATCTGCCGAAGCACAATGGCCCAATTTGTTTTCCAACACATGGTAAACAATCAAGGACTAAAAGACAAATTTTACATCGACTCTGCTGCAACGAGCAGAGAAGAGATCGGTAATCCACCACATTATGGAACGGTAAATAAACTAAGACAGGAAGGAATCCCAGTCCTAAAACACCGTGCCATCCAAATGACAAAACAAGATTACAAAGAATACGATTACATTATCGGTATGGATGCATGGAATCTAAGAAACATGAACCGAATCACAGGCGGTGATCCAGATGGGAAAATACATCTGTTACTAGATTATTCCAAACATCCAAGAGATATTGCAGATCCATGGTATACAGGAAATTTTGACGATACATACAGAGATGTAGTCGAGGGATGTGAAATATTTTTAGAATATCTAAAACAAGAAGACACAAATAAATCTTAAGATTTGAATTCTGTCATATGTTTCCGATACCACAAAGGCATCAGATTCCTCTGACACTGATGATTTTCTCGTTCTTTAATCCCAATCGTATTGAAAAAGTCTTTCCATAGATCAATAAACGGATCGTCTGTCTGAATGGACAGCCGGTCCATTTCTTCATTTTGAAAGTGTTGTTAAATAATAATCTTGATCAGCAGGATGGACAACAGCAATGAAGCGTTTATCATCAATGATCATCCAGTTTTCGGAAGGCAGACGATCAGAAAAATGTGGTGCAACCAGAGTCAATACATTACTCTTTGGCTCAATATGACTTACCAACACATCTCCAGGCATATTCGCAAATCGGATAAATTCCACATGAAAATGAGCTTCATTTCCAACCTTGCGTTTCAATTCAAACATCCGCATAACCACGGGTTCCTGAAGAAAATCCACAACATGAGCACCGTAATGGAATCCAGCAACAATAAAACGATAAATCGTATCTAATTTATCCTCGACATTAGACATCGCAGCTTCATAGATCATAATATAAGCCTGATAAGAAATCTTACTCTTGATAGAACGAATGACACTGGCAGTTTTCTCAGGATCGGCATCCACATGCCGATAATCACAGAATAATTCCAGATTACCAATCGGTTCTGTCTTCAATTTAATATTGGAATGCCCAAGTCTTGATGCCCAGGCTTCATAAATACAGGTCATCATTGCATCAAAATTATCTTCACAAGTAAAAACAGTCACAATAGCCTCCAAAATACAAAAAATAATGAAAATTACATCTGTCCAAACAAAGTCTTCGAAGAATCTTCTACAGTGACTTCAGATTGGAAATTAAAATCATCAAATAAAGAAAGCTGTCGATAGGTCTGCGGATGATCAATTTCCCAGTTCTGTTTTCCATCTTCACCGATCAGCTGGCGTGTAATAAAATCTTCCTCAATCGGTATCCGGTACATCATCTTACCCGCTGCAAGTAATAAAATACTTCGCACGTTTTAGAACAACCCCCATCTTTTTTAAATGTTCAAAATTAAGAGTTCCATGTTTGCGTGCCTTCACAATACGAAACGCAGACTTTGTCCCAATTCCAGGAACACGAAGCAACACATCATAAGAAGCCCGGTTGATCTCAACTGGATAAATATCAAGGTGACGTAACGCCCAGTCACATTTTGGATCAAGCATCGTATTAAAATTCGGCCGGTCTACAGAAAGTAATTCATCTGCTTTAAATCCATAAAACCGTAGTAGCCAGTCTGCCTGATACAGACGGTGTTCCCGAAGAAGCGGTGGTGCGGTTCCAAGAGCAGGTAGATTAGAATCTTCATTCAATGGAACATAGGCAGAATAAAACACACGCTTCAAGTCATACTGCTGATATAATTTCTGCGTTGTCGATAAAAGCTGCAGATCATTCTCCCCAGTTGCACCAATGATCATCTGTGTACTCTGACCGGCAGGAACAAAAGAAGCTGGTTTTCCATTATTTTGCAAACGTAAAGTATTCTTAAGAGAAGGATCTGCAAGTGTCAACGGGGAAGAACCAGTCTGAATCCGCTGATAAGGATTCTCCTGAAAGATCGTATGCTTCAAATACTTATTACTTCGAGAACGTTCCATAGAGGCATCTTTCCCGATCATCAACCGATGATCCACGATTCCATTTTGAATCTGGCGGATCGGAGCAACAAGTTTCTTTGGATTCTTATGAGGAGCCAGCTTCTTAAGCCCGTCAATCGTAGGAAGTTCCAGATTCACACTCATACGATCGACAAGATATCCCATATTCGTGATCAACTCATCCGAAGCACCAGGAATCGCTTTCACATGGATATATCCATTAAAGTGGTACTTTGTACGAAGCAGATAAATAGCCTGATACATCAATTCCATCGTATAAGTCGGACTCTTCACGATCCCAGAGCTTAAAAACAATCCCTCAATATAATTTCTTCGATAAAATTCCACAACAAGTGTACAGATCTCGTCCGGAGTAAATGTTGTACGAACCCTGTCATTACTTACTCGGTTTAGACAATACTTACAATCATAAATACATTCATTGCTAAGTAAGATCTTAAGCAAAGACACACAGCGCCCATCCGAAGAAAAACTATGACAGATTCCAGCAGCCTCTGTATTCCCGAGCATCCCTTTCTTTCCACGGCGGGAAGAACCACTGGAAGTACAGGCGACATCGTATTTTGCTGCATCAGCTAAAATCTTCAATTTTTCATTTAAAGATAAATCTTTTGATGAGATTTCCATATCAAACAGCTCCTTTCGAATATATGTTCTAGTTTAACATAAATAATCGTAATTTACAAATTATATTTTGATTTGATCATTATCACATATATTTGAAAAAAAACCATCACATTAGTGACCATTAAGAATCATAAATGTGATGGTTTTTTCTAACCAAGAATCTTCTTATTCGATACAGTTGCATCCTGATAAGAATATGACTTGGTTGTCAGAGATTCTAAAATCTGTTCAGGATGAACAATGGCATCTTCTAAAGATGTGACATAAAGCTTTTTATTACCGAAGCGGGAAGCTTCGTCGATCGCAACATCAGCAGCAATCACAATATAATCAGCTTCGTCGATCTGTTCAGGGGAAAACTTATTTTGAATTCCCATAGCTCCCTGTGTTTCCACAGAAAGATCAACACCAAGTTTCTCACCTGCCTGTTCTAGTTTCTCTGCCGCAACATAGGTTTGAACCATTCCAGTCGGGCATTTTGTTACACACAAAATTTTCATGAAATCCTCCAATCGTATGTTACTCCTTCTTGATAGTCAGTATAGCATGAGAAAGCAGAAAAGGAAAAGTAGAATGATAGAAAAAACAGTTTTTGTTAAAAATGCATAAAAATAAAGTAAAAATATTGTCAATATCTACTATAAACAACAACTTGTAAAGAGGACCGTACAAGTTTTAAAATGAGAACCATAAGGAAGGAGGATGTCAAACATGGGAAAGAACAAAGGAGAAATGAAATATCACACATTAAAGGAATCACTGAAGAATGATATTTTATCTGGTGTCTATCAACCGGGAGATAAGATGCCGTCAGAGAATCAACTAGTACAGGAATATGATCTTAGCCGCCATACCGTACGTAAGGCGCTGTCAATTCTGGAAGAAGAAGGTTATATTGTTGCAATTCATGGAAAGGGAACGTTTTGTACAGAACGGGCACTTCATAAAAAGGAATCAAAGAACATTGCAGTGGTTACAACCTATATTTCTGATTATATATTCCCTAGATTGATCCAGGGAATCAACAGTGTCCTTTCCAAAGATGGATACAGCATTATTTTTAAGACAACAGAAAATAGCAGACGAGGAGAGACAGCATGTCTTGAAGATATTCTTACAAAAGATATTGATGGCTTGATCATTGAGCCAAGTAAAAGTGAGATTGTATGCAGACATCCAAAACTTTATGAGAATCTTGATAAATATGAAATTCCCTACATTTTTATTCATGGAGTCTATGAGGAGATGAAAGACAAACCCCACATTCTTATGGACGACTGTAAAGGAGGTTATCTGCTTACAAAATATCTGATCGATATGGGACATCAACATATCGTAGGAGTTTTTAAAGCAGATGATCATCAAGGAAGAGAACGACATAAAGGTTATGTGATGGCACTTCAGGAAGCAGGATATCAATATGATCCAGATATGGTTGTCTGGTTTCATACAGAAGATCGTCAGACGAAACCAGTAACATCGGTTGTTCAGATGATAAAGGATCAAAGAAAGATGGATGCAGTTGTCTGTTACAATGACCAGATCGCATTTTCAATCATTGGAGGATTGCATCAGATCGGTGTTTCAATTCCAGATGACTTGTCGATCACAGGATATGATAATTCAATGCTTGCACATCAGCATCCACTTTCTTTAACGACTATTGCTCATCCACAGGAAAAACTTGGCGAGATGGCAGGACAGTTGTTGCTAGAAAAGATACAAGGTGGATCAGACAAAGACATGAAAACAGAGTATTTGATCGAACCGAAATTGGTGATCGGAAACTCATGTAAAAATAGGAATCAAGAATAGATATAAAACTGGGAGGCAAAAAATGGAACTTAAAAAAAATTACAAATTTTGGTTTGCAACAGGATCACAGGATTTATATGGAGATGAATGTTTAAGCCATGTGGCAAAACATGCACAGATCATTGTGCAGAATTTCAATGAAAGTGGCATCTTACCATTTGAAGTTGTATGGAAACCGACATTAATTGATAGTACTTCGATCAGAAGAACATTTGAAGAAGCAAATGCAGATGAAGAATGTGCCGGTGTCATCACATGGATGCACACATTCTCCCCAGCAAAATCATGGATCGCAGGATTACAGGCATTTAAGAAACCATTATTACATCTTCACACACAGTTTAATGAAGAAATCCCATATGACACGATTGATATGGATTTTATGAATGAAAACCAGTCAGCACATGGTGACAGGGAATTTGGACATATCGTAACAAGAATGGGAATCCCAAGAGAAGTTGTTGTTGGATATTATGAATCAAAAGAAGTGAAAGAAAAGATCGCATCTTGGATGAGAAGTGCAATCGGAATGGTGGAAAGTAAAAATATCCGTGTGGTAAGGATCGCGGATAATATGAGAAATGTTGCGGTTACAGAAGGTGATAAAGTCGAAGCACAGATTAAATTTGGATGGGAGATCGATGCATATCCAGTCAATGAAGTTGTAGATTATGTCAATGCAGTCAGCAAAGGTGATATTGATGCACTGACACAGTTATATTATGAAAAATACAATCTTTTATTAGAGGGCAGAGATCCGATCGAATTTAAGAAACATGTAGAGGTACAGGCAGGAATCGAGATCGGACTAGAAAAATTTTTAAAAGACCATGATTATCAGGCAGTTGTTACACACTTTGGCGATCTTGGTGGATTAAAACAGCTTCCAGGACTTGCGATTCAGAGATTAATGGAAAAAGGTTATGGATTTGGTGCAGAAGGTGACTGGAAGACAGCAGCAATGGTACGACTGATGAAAGTTATGACAGCAGGAAAGAAAGATGCCAAAGGAACATCATTTATGGAAGATTATACATACAATTTTGTTCCGGGAAAAGAGGGTATCTTAGAAGCTCATATGTTGGAAGTATGCCCAACGATTGCGGATGGTCCTGTTTCAATCAAAGTAAATCCATTATCTATGGGAGATCGTGAAGATCCTGCAAGACTTGTATTTACAGCAAAAGAAGGAGAAGGAATAGCCACTTCTTTGATCGATCTTGGACATCGTTTCCGTCTGATTATTAATAAAGTGGATTGTAAAAAGACAGAAAAACCAATGCCAGAGCTTCCAGTAGCGACGGCATTCTGGACACCAAAACCAGATCTTTATAAAGGAGCAGAGGCATGGATCTTAGCTGGTGGAGCACATCATACAGCATTTTCTTATGATCTTAGTGTAGATCAGATGGTTGCATGGGCAGAGGCTATGGGAATTGAGAGTGTTGTCATTGATGAGAATACAGATATCAGAACATTAAAGAATGAATTAAGATGGAATGAAGTAGTTTATCGTTAGAAAATGGAGGTAGTATCATGGAAACAAAGCAAATGATCGCAGATGGGAAAACAGCATTGGGAATCGAATTTGGATCAACAAGGATCAAAGTTGTACTGATCGACAAAGATCATCATCCGATCGCATCCGGAAGCCATGACTGGGAAAATCGTCTGGAGAATAATATATGGACTTATACATTAGAAGACATCTGGAGTGGACTACAAGACAGTTACCAAAATTTAGTAAACGACGTGAAAGAAAAATATGATATTACACTGACCAAGGTTGGAAGTATCGGATTTAGTGCGATGATGCATGGATATATGGCATTTGACAAAGATGGAAAATTGTTAGTGCCATTTCGAACATGGAGAAATACAATGACAGAAGAAGCTTCTGAGAAATTAACGGAAGCATTTTCTTATCACATTCCTCAAAGATGGAGTATCGCACATCTGTATCAGGCAATTTTAAAAGAAGAAGAACATGTAAAAGATATTGATTATCTGACAACACTGGCAGGATATGTCCATTGGAAATTAACAGGTGAAAAGGTGCTCGGTGTTGGAGAAGCGTCTGGAATGTTCCCAATCGATATCGAAACAAAAGATTATAACCAGACGATGATCAAGACATTTGACAACCTGATCAAAGATAAAAAATTTGGATGGAAATTAGAAAATATCTTACCAAAAGTTTTAATAGCTGGAGATAAAGCGGGTATCTTAAGCGAAGAAGGAGCAAAATTATTAGATCCATCTGGTAATCTGGAAGCTGGAATTCCTTTATGTCCTCCAGAAGGAGATGCAGGAACTGGAATGGTTGCGACAAACAGCGTGACAAGAAAAACAGGAAATGTATCTGCAGGAACAAGTGTTTTTGCAATGATCGTTTTAGAGAAAGAATTAAAGAAAGTTTATGATGAGATCGATCTTGTCACAACGCCATCAGGTGATCTTGTGGGTATGGTACATTGTAATAACTGTACATCAGATCTGAATGCATGGGTCAACTTATTTAAAGAATTTGCACAGAACTTTGGTGTGGAAGATGTAGATATGGATCAGCTTTATGGAACTCTTTACAATAAAGCATTAGAAGGTGACAAGGATTGTGGTGGATTACTTGCATACAACTATTTCTCAGGAGAACATATCACAGGATTTGAAGAAGGAAGGCCATTATTTGTAAGAAAACCAGATAGTAATTTTAATCTTGCAAACTTTATGAGAGTTCATCTATACACAGCACTTGGAGCTTTGAAGACGGGGCTTGATATCTTGATGAAAGAAGAAGATGTCAAAGTTGATAAAATGCTGGGACATGGTGGATTATTCAAAACAGAAGGTGTTGGACAAAAGATCATGGCAGCAGCTGTGAATGCACCAGTATCAGTTATGAAAACAGCTGGAGAAGGTGGTGCATGGGGAATGGCGATCCTTGCAGCCTATATGCTGGATAAAGCAGAAGATGAGACGCTTGATACCTATCTTTCTGACAAAGTATTTGCAGGGGAAGAAGGTACAACGATCGCTCCAGATGAAAAAGATGTGGAAGGCTTTGATGAATTTATCAAACAATATCAAAAAGGTCTTGCACTTGAACGAGTTGCAATTGATGTCATGTAAAAAGGAGACGAAAAATGTTAGAACAATTAAAAAAAGAAGTCTATGAAGCAAATATGGAACTTCCTAAAAGAGGTCTGATCACATATACATGGGGAAATGTCAGTGGAATTGATAGAGAAAGTGGTTTATTTGTTATTAAACCAAGTGGTGTGGATTATGATAAACTTTCTCCAGAAGATATGGTTGTCATGGATCTTGATGGAAACAGAGTGGAAGGAGATTTAAATCCATCTTCTGATACACCAACGCATATTGAATTATATAAAGCATTCAAAGATTTAGGAGGAATTGTACATACACATTCCCCATGGGCAACATCATGGGCACAGGCGGGGAGAAGTATTCCATGCTATGGAACAACACATGCAGATTACTTCTATGGAGAAATTCCATGTGCAAGAAGCCTCACAAAAGAAGAAATTGAAGAAGCCTATGAGAAGAATACAGGATTGGTGATCATTGAGACATTTAAAGATAAGAATCCAGTTTATGTTCCAGGAGTGCTTTGTACAAATCATGGACCATTTACATGGGGAGCTGATGCAGCCGAGGCAGTTCATAATGCCGTTGTCTTAGAAGAAGTCGCAAAGATGGCATACCGTTGCGAGCATTTAAATCCAGAAGCAAAGCCAGCGCCACAATATCTGCAGGATAAACATTTCTTCAGAAAACATGGGGCAAATGCTTACTATGGCCAAGGCAAATAATGAAAATGGATCAATAAAGATATCAGATAAAATTTAAAAGAAAGTGTTGTAAAATGATGAAAGTAAAAATGATCGAAAAAAGACAAAATGGAGTCTGCTTATTTGAATTACAAAATGATGAGATAAAAGTGATCACGAGTAACCTTGGTTGTCATATTTTATCTGTGTTCACAAAAGACAGAGATGGAAATTATGGAGATGTCGTTCTTGGATATCAAGATGTGGAAGATTGTCATAAAGATGATAAATTTTTAGGATGTATCATCGGACGTGTTGCAAACAGAATTGCAAATGGAGAGTTTCAGTTGAATGGAAAGACCTATAAACTTGCAGTAAATTCCGGACCGAATACGCTTCATGGAGGTATAAATGGATTTAATCAGAAGATTTTTAACTATGAGATTTTAGAAGATGGAATCCGTTTTATCTATCTTTCTCCAGATATGGAAGAAGGATTTCCAGGAAGTCTTTATTTAAAGATAGTATATCGTCTATCTGGAAATGAATTAAAGATGGAATATGAAGCAATGTCAGATCAAGACACACTGATCAATATAGCCAATCATTCCCTTTTTTTAATCTTTCAGCAAAAGACAGTAAGATCTATGATCATCAATTGATGATCAAATCAGATCAGATTGCATGTGCAGATGAGAATGGTCTTCCAACAGGTGAGTTTTTGGATGTAGAGAATACACCATTTGATTTTAAAAGTTTTCATGAGATTGGAGAACGGATTCATGATGATGATGAACAGTTGAGATTTGTTGGAGGCTATGATCATTGTTTTATGCTAAAGGATGAGAAAGATCAGGCAGTCTTATATGATAAAGAAAGTGGACGAAAATTAACGATCACGACAACACTTCCATGTATGCAACTGTATGCAGGAAACTTTCTGGCAGGAGGAAGTGATGGTAAATTTGGAAAACCATATGAGAACAGAGATGGTGTTGCATTAGAACCACAATTCTTGCCTAATTCTATGAATATAGAGAAAAAGCCAAGAGTTATCTTAAGAAAAGGCGAAGAGTATGAAGCAGTGACAACATACCGATTTAGAAACAGAATAATATAGATTGAAATAAAAAAATTAAGAATCATATCCGTACAATATCCCCTTCCCTTTTTATTTGTATGGATATGTTCTTGTTTATTTCTGGAAGATAATTCTATAAGAGAGTATAATAATATTTTAGAAAAGAGGAAGGTAATATGATCAAAGTATTTTTAGTAGAAGATGAAAAGATCATTCGTGAGAGCATAAAGAATAACGTAAAATGGGAAGAAAATGGTTTTGAATTTGCGGGAGAAGCACCAGATGGTGAGATGGCTCTTCCAATGATCGAAAAACTACATCCAGATATCGTGATCACAGATATCAAGATGCCATTTATGGATGGACTTGAATTAAGTGATATCTTAAAGAAAAAAATGCCCAAAATACAGATCATCATACTTTCTGGATATGGGGAGTTTGACTATGCAAAAGAAGCGATCAAGATCGGTGTAACAGATTATCTGACCAAACCAGTAACTGGTGAGCAGTTATTAGAAGCACTAAATAAAGTAAAACAAAAGCTTGATAAGAAAAAAAGACAGGAAGAAGATATAAAAAAATTACAAAAAAATATAAAAACACAAATGAAAAATATGAGATATCAATTTTTCGGGAATCTGATCCGTGGAAAGATATCCGTATCTAAATTAATGGAACAAGGGAATGAACTTGGAATAGATCTTATGGCACCGGCATACAATTTTATGTTATTTAAAATATTTTCAAAGAATGAGAATGATACAGAGGCAGTATATGATCTTCGTACCAAAGAAGATGCGATCGTAGAAGAAGTAAGTAGCCAGTTTGAAAATATGATTGTTTTTCACCGTGTAACAGAGGGCTATATTTTAATGATCAAGGCACAGAATAAAGAGGAAACCATACAAGTGGCAAAAGATTATGTTGCAGCATTGACAAAGCGTATGAAAAAAGAGAAAGAACTACAATGGTTTGCAGGGATTGGACGTGCAGTGGAACGATTACATAACCTTTCGGAATCTTACGATAGTGCAAGCAAGGCTTTTGCATACCAGTATCAGTCTTCTGGGAATGAAGCGGTGTTTTTTGATAAATTAGATAATGAAAAGATAGAAAGAGCAGAAGATCTGCAGCAAGTAGATTTTACCAAAGTAAATTCAGAATCGCTGGAAGAGTTTTTGAAAAATGGAAAAGAAGAGGCTGTACATTTATTTGTAGAGGATTATACCAAGACATTAGGAAAATCTAATATGGATTCCTTTATGTTTTGTCAGTATATGCTGATCAATATACAGGTAGGTGTTATGAAATTCGTTGAGAAAATGGGAGTTGAGAAAGCAAATATCGATCGCACGTTTAAGGATTACAAACAACAGATCGCTGCAGTTTCAACAGGAGAGAAAGCAGCGGAGTATATCGAAGAACTTATCAGACAAGCGATCAGAATGCGAAATGAAAGATTAGGGAAGAAACATTCTTCATTGATAACGGAGGCAAAAGAATTTATTGTGAAAAATTATCAAGAAGAAACATTATCGTTGAGTGATGTTGCAGATCAGGTTGGATTAAGCAGCAGTCATTTTAGTACAACGTTTAAACAAGAAACAGGGGAATCTTTTGTGGAATTTTTGACATCAGTCAGAATGGATAAAGCAAAAGAAATGCTTTGTTTTACAGATATGAAGGCATCACAGATCAGCTATGAAGTGGGATATAAGGATCCACATTACTTTAGCTACCTGTTTAAAAAAACGCAAGGATGTACTCCGAGTGAATATAGATCAAGGAGGATGTAATGAAAAAATATGTGAGAGAATCTATTGCTCGATTTCGGCAGTTCTCAATAGAAAAAAAACTAAAATGGTTAAGGATGGTCGTGATAATTCCTGCGTTAGTGGGGATTATCACGCTTCTTGTTATCATGATAAATTTTAATGAAAGCTATAATGAGGCGGTAAAAAACGTATCAGTAGCTAGTAAGTTTAATTTCTCATTTTCAGAAGATATGGATTATAAAATGTATCGTATTGTTATCGGTGCAGAGAGTTTTGATGCGATGAAACCATATGAGGAGATTAAGGAAGCGAAGGAGCTGGTAAAGGAACTGAATAAAAATGCTGTAACAGATGAAAGTAAATTAAGAACGAGACAGATAGGAAAACTGTTGGATAATCTGAAGATTTCCATTGAAGAAATTGAATACTCAGATCTAAAAAACGATTATATGGAAAATAATCAGAGATTAAGATTAAATGTGAATGTATTTACAGAGATCATTAAAGAAAAAGTATCCGAATACATTTACTATGAGATTGGGAATATGGAGAGTATGCGTGTAAAACTGGAAAAAGAAATCATGCATACGATCACGATCACATTGATCGCTGTGCTGTTTTTGTCTCTGATAACATGGAAATTATCGAAATTGATTTCGCAAAGCATTAGTTATCCAGTCAGACAATTATGTGAGATGACAAAGGAAGTGGCGCAGGGAAATTTTGATGTACATGGACCTCAAAATACAACAGAAGAGCTGCAGATCTTAACAAATAATTTCGAACATATGGCACAAAAGGTAGAGAGATTGATCGAAGATGTAAAAATAGAACAACAAAATCTTCGAAAAAAAGAGCTGCAGTTACTACAAGAGCAGATTAATCCACATTTTCTTTATAATACATTGGACACGATCATGTGGCTTGCCATTGATCATCAGGATGACAAAGTGGTAGAAATGGTAGCTGCCTTGTCTGGCTTTTTCCGTACAAGTTTAAGTCACGGAGAAGATAAGATATCGATCAGGGAAGAATTAGAGCATGTTGAAAATTATTTAAAGATACAACAATTAAGATACGGGGATATTATGGAATATTCTATTGATGTCCCAGATGAGATCAAGAAAAATGATATTGTAAAGATCACTTTACAGCCATTAGTAGAAAATGCATTATATCATGGATTGAAAAAACAAAGAGAAAAAGGAATGATAAAGATTTCCAGTGTAGATGATGAAAATAATATATTCCTAATCGTTGAAGATAATGGAGTTGGTATGCAGCCTGAGCAGGTAGTTCAGATCAATAAAGAAATGTATGAAGATATATGGGTAAACAGGACAACAGGGTTTGGAATTGCAAATGTAAATCGGCGGATTAAATTATATTATGGAGAAGAATATGGGTTGATCCTTGAAAGTGAACCAGATATTGGAACTAAGGTGATCGTAGTTGTACCGAAGACTAGACAAGCAGAGAAAAAATAATCAAAAATCAAAAAAATTCAAACCATTATCAAAAAAAATCAAACTTTAAACAGACAAGATAAAAATTTCATAAAATAATCCACCGAATGCAAAAGAAATTGCATTGAAAGAAATACAATTTCAAGTAAAATATAACTTGTAATTAAGGAAAACGAAAAAATCAAAAAAGAAAAAGGAGGAAATCATAATGAGAAGAAGTATTAAGAAGGTGGCTGCAGGTTTACTTGCAACAATGATGATCGGAACAATGCTTACTGGTTGTGGTGGAGGAAACAAGAAAGACAGTGGTTCTTCAAAGAAGGAAACTTCAGAGATCAACATCGGATTTTCACAGGTTGGAGCTGAGAGTGATTGGCGTGTAGCAAATACAAAGTCTATGAAATCTGCATTAACAGCAAAGAACGGATTTAAATTATCATTTGCAGATGCTCAGCAGAAACAGGAAAATCAGACAAAAGCGGTCAGAGAATTTATCACACAGGGTGTTGATGTGATCGCAATCGCACCTGTAACAGAAACAGGTTGGGAAACAGTTTTAAAAGAAGCAAAGAAAGCTGATATTCCAGTTATCACAGTTGACCGTCAGATCAAAACTTCTGATGATTCACTGATCACAGCATGGGTTGGATCAGACTTCAAAAAAGAAGGTGTGAAAGCGGCTGAATGGTTAATTAAAGAAAAGGGAAAAGAAAAAGGTGACGTAAACATCGCTGTATTACAGGGAACGATTGGTTCTTCTGCAGAAATCGGACGTACAAAAGGATTTAAAGAAGGAATCAAAGATCAGAAAAACTTCAAGATCATTGCTTCTCAGACAGGAGAATTTACACAGGCAAAAGGTCAGGAAGTTATGGAATCTTTCTTAAAACAGAACAAAGACATTGATGTTGTAGTAGCACAGAATGATAACATGGCATTCGGAGCAATCGATGCATTAAAAGCAGCAGGAAAAACACCTGGTAAAGACGTAACGATCATTTCTTTCGATGCGATCAAAGCAGCATTAAAGAAAGTTCAGTCTGGAGAGATCAATGCTGAATTTGAATGTAACCCACTTCATGGACCTCGTGTAGCTGAATTAGCTAAGAAGATCATGAAAGGTGAAAAAGTAGATAAGATCCAGTATGTAGATGAGCAGGTATTTACAAAAGATAATACTACAAAAGAAGTTATTAACAAACGTGCATATTAATAAACATTGTTGAAAATCCCCTTAAGTACACACATGTAACTATTAACAATCGCACTACAAATAAAGATTGCAGGCTCTGGGTCAGGACAATCTGACTTATCCTGTAATTTTTATGCCAAAAATCAGGGCATTTTCATTAAAATCGGCTCAAAAATCATGAAAAGAAAGGAGAATTGTCATGAGTGATGAAAAGAAGACAGTTCTATCCATGCGACATATTAATAAAACATTCCCAGGAGTGAAAGCACTGTCCGATGCACAGCTTACATTGAGAGAAGGAGAGATTCATGCCTTAATGGGAGAAAATGGTGCAGGAAAATCTACACTGATCAAAGTTCTTACAGGAGTTGAGGAATTTGAGACAGGTGAGATCATCATGGATGGAAAAAGTATTATTAACACATCCCCTCAAGAAGCGGGAAACAATGGAATCAGCACCGTTTATCAGGAAGTAAACTTGTGTCCGAATCTAACGGTAGCAGAAAATATCTTTATCGGAAGAGAACCAATGAAAATGGGGAGGATCGACTGGAAGACGATGAATACACAGGCACAGAAGATCCTTGATAATCTGGAATTAGAAATTGATGCCACACAGGAATTGGAAAACTATTCCGTAGCGATTCAGCAGATGGTGGCGATCGCAAGAGCAGTTGACATTCAGTCAAAAGTATTGATCCTTGATGAACCAACATCAAGTCTTGATGAAGGAGAAGTTGAGAAATTATTTAAGGTTATGAATATGCTAAAGAAACGCGGAACAGCGATCGTATTTGTAACACACTTTTTGGAACAGGTCTATGCAGTCTGTGACAGGATCACAGTACTTAGAAATGGACATTTTGTAGGCGAATATAAGACAGAAGAGCTTCCAAGATTTAAATTAGTTGCAACAATGATGGGAAAAGAATTTGATGATCTGGCAGACATCAAAGGAAGTGGAACATCATCAAAGAAACAAAGCGACGAAGTTGTGATCGAAGCAAAAGGTCTTTATCATAAAGGAACGATCAAACCATTTGACATTAAGATCCATAAAGGAGAAGTTGTTGGATTATCTGGATTATTAGGATCTGGACGTTCCGAACTTGTAAGAGCGATTTATGGAGCAGATAAACCAGATGGAGGAGAATTATATGTCAAAGGAGAAAAATTAGATGTCAAAGCACCAATTGATGCAATGCATCAAGGAATGGCATATTGTCCGGAAGATCGTAAAGTAGAAGGAATCATTGCAGATCTTTCTGTAAGAGGAAAACATGATCTTGGCACTTCAGGCCAAAACGAGGAATGTTCAAACTGATGAGCAGAAAAGAACAGGAAGAGTTGACAGATAAGTATATTAAGATGCTGCAGGTTAAGACAGCAAGCAGAGAAACACCGATCAAATCATTAAGTGGTGGTAATCAGCAGAAAGTAATCCTCGGAAGATGGCTGATGACAGAACCAGATTTCCTGATTCTTGATGAACCAACCAGAGGTATTGATGTTGGAACAAAGACAGAGATTCAGAAATTGGTCGTAAAACTTGCAAATGAAGGAATGTCTGTTGTATTTATTTCATCCGAAGTAGAAGAAATGCTTCGTACCGTGACTCACATGGGAATCTTACGAGATGGTGAGAAAGTCGGAGAATTGGAAGAAAGTGAATTATCACAGGAAAATGTAATGAAAGCAATCGCAGGAGGTGACAAATAATTATGGATAAATTAAAAAAGATGACATCATATCGCCTCTTCTGGCCAATTGTATGTTTGGCACTTGTATTATTATTTAACCTTATAAAATCCCCATCATTTTTTGAAATCTCAATTAAAAATGGTGTGTTATATGGATATCTGGTCGATATTTTCAACCGATCCAGTGAATTGATCATCTTAGCAGTTGGTATGACACTTTGTGTAGCATCCAGTGCAGGAACTGATATCTCTGTCGGAGCGATCATGGCATTATCAGGAGCTGTATCTGTTTATCTTCTTGGAAGTGGAGAAACATATGCAATTCCTTGGATCGCAGCAATCCTGATCGGGCTTGTGGTATCTGTATTATGTGGTATGTGGAACGGATTCTTAGTTGCGAATATGAAGATCCAGCCAATGGTAGCAACATTGATCTTATTTACCGCAGGACGAGGAATGGCACAGTTGATCACAGGTGGAAATAATTTATATGTCAAAGTGGACAGCTTTAAGTATTTAGGAGGATTTCTGCCACATATTCCAGTTCCAACACCGATTCTGGTAGCGATCATCGTAGTCATTTTAGCAACATTATTCTTAAATAAGACAGCAACAAAATTGTATATTGAAAGTGTAGGTATCAACCCAAGAGCCAGTCGTTTGTTTGGACTTAATTCTACAAAGATCATCTTTATCACATATGCAGCCTGCGGACTTTGTGCAGGAATCGCAGGAATGATCGCAACATCAAGAATCACATCCATTGATGCAAATAACGTAGGAAACTTGATGGAATTAGATGCGATCTTAGCAGTAGCACTTGGAGGAAACTCTCTTGCAGGTGGTAAATTCTCAGTCGCAGGAAGTGTTATTGGAGCGATCACGATCCAGGCATTATCTACAACATTATATGCAATGAAAGTAACTGGAGATCAGCTTCCACTTTATAAAGCGATCGTGGTTATCATAATCGTGACATTACAGTCTCCAGAATTTAAGAAATACTTAAATCGTATTAAAGCAAAACGTGCAGCAAAAACTGCTGGAGAGAAGGTGGCATAATGGCAATGGTAGAGAAAATTAAAAATAAACTTAGAGGAAATGGATTTTTGCTTGCAGTTACGATCGTATTATTCTTCGTGCTCTATATTGCAGGTGCGATCCTTTACGGAGATCGAAACTTTACAAGCCCACAGGTGTTTTTAAACTTGTTCATTAGTAATGCTGGATTGATCATTGCAGCCGTTGGTATGACATTTGTACTGATCACAGGAGGAATCGATATTTCGATCGGTTCCGTCATCGGTGTTGTTTGTATGATGCTTGCATGGATGATGGAAGTGAAGCATATGAGCGCAGTCGTTGCAATTATTCTGGTATTAGCATTTGGTGTGATCTTCGGATTGGTTCAAGGATTTTTAGTAGCTTATTTAAAAATACAGCCATTCATCGTAACACTTGGAGGAATGTTCTTTGCCAGAGGTCTTACAGCATTGATCAGTTCCGATATGATCAGTATTGAAAATCCTACATTTTTAAGTCTTGCAAACTATCGAATTTATTTTGGATTTATTACATATTACAACAACCGAGGAGTTGCAATGCATCCTTATATCTACCTAAGTGTTGTCATTGCATTGTTGGTTGTAGCGATTTCTTTTGTGATCCTTCGATACACAAAATTTGGACGTGCCGTATTTGCAGTAGGTGGAAATGAACAGTCTGCATTATTAATGGGATTAAATCCTAAAGTTACAAAATTAAAAGTTTATGTGTTAAATGGATTTTTAGCATCATTAGCTGGATTTGCTTTCTGCTTAAACTCTTGTGGTGGATTCGTAGAGCAGGCCAGAGGATTTGAGATGGATGCGATCGCAGCAGCAGTTATTGGTGGAACACTTTTAACAGGAGGTGTTGGAACTGTCGTAGGATCACTATTTGGATCACTGATCAAGGGTATCATTGAAACGATCATTACATTCCAGGGAACATTATCATCCTGGTGGACAAGAATCGTGATCGCATTACTTCTTTGCTTCTTCGTAATCTTACAGAGTGTATTTAAATCAATTCGTGAGAAGCGTCTTGCACAAGGTAATGAAAAGTAGATAGTTATATTTGGTTGATGTATTAAAGGAGGAAAACAATATGAATAATATGCCAAAAACAAAGATCGGGATCGTAGCAGTCAGTCGTGACTGCTTCCCAGAAAGTTTATCAGTTACAAGAAGAGAAGCATTGATAAAAGCATATAAAGAAAAATATGATCCTGAGGACATTTATGAATGTCCAGTCTGTATCGTGGAGAGTGAGATTCACATGGTACAGGCATTAGAAGATATTAAAAAAGCAGGATGTGATGCATTAGTTGTTTATCTTGGAAACTTTGGACCAGAAATCTCAGAAACACTTCTTGCAAAACACTTTGATGGACCAAAGATGTTTGTGGCAGCAGCTGAGGAAAGTGGTGATAACCTCTTAGATGGAAGAGGAGATGCATATTGTGGAATGTTAAATGCAAGTTATAATCTGAAATTAAGAAATATAAAAGCATATATTCCTGAATATCCAGTAGGAACAGCAGAAGAATGTGCAGATATGATCCATGAATTTTTGCCAATCGCAAGAACAGTAAAAGCATTAAGTGAATTGAAGATCATAAGTTTTGGACCAAGACCACTGAACTTCCTTGCATGTAATGCACCGATCAAACCATTATATGATCTTGGAATCGAAATTGAAGAAAACTCAGAATTAGATTTATTTGAAGCATTTAATCAGCATGAAGGGGATGAAAGAATTCCTGCGATCATAAAAGAAATGGAAGAAGAACTGGGTGCAGGAAATAAAAAACCAGAGATTCTTTCCAAGCTTGCACAGTATGAACTGACATTAAAAGACTGGATCAGGGATCATAAAGGTTACAGAAAATATGTAACAATTGCCGGAAAATGCTGGCCAGCATTCCAGACTCAGTTTGGATTTGTACCATGTTATGTAAACAGTCGTTTGGCAGCACAGGGAATTCCAGTATCCTGTGAAGTAGATATCTATGGTGCATTAAGCGAATTTATTGGAACGGTTGTAAGTCAGGATGCTGTGACATTATTAGATATCAACAACTCCGTACCAGCAGATATGTATAATGAAGAAATTAAAGATAACTATGACTATACACAAAAAGATACATTTATGGGATTCCATTGTGGAAACACAGCAAAATCTAAATTATCTTTCTGTGAGATGAAATATCAGAAGATCATGGCAAGAACATTACCGGAAGAAGTGACACAGGGAACATTAGAAGGTGATATCGCACCAGGAGATATTACATTCTTCCGTTTACAAAGTACAGCAGATACAAAATTAAGAGCGTACGTTGCACAAGGAGAAATCCTTCCAGTAGCAACAAGATCTTTCGGATCTATTGGTGTATTTGCTATCCCAGAAATGGGAAGATTTTACCGCCATGTACTGATCGAAAAGAATTTCCCACACCATGGAGCTGTTGCTTTTGGTCATTTTGGAAAAACTTTATATGAAGTATTCAAATACATTGGTGTTGATGTCGATGAGATTGGATTTAATCAGCCAAAGAATATGCTTTATAAGACTGAGAATCCATTTTCATAAATAAATTTTACCTATTAACTTTTTACTCCTTCTTGGGAAAAACTGCATGCGGTTAGCATGCAGTTTTTTTCTATGCTTAGAAAAACAAGTAAAAATATACTAAATATTATGACTGTTTGCGCGGAGCAGCACAAGAGTTACGGACAATAAGATTACATGGAAGTGTCAGACGAATCGGAGTCTGCTGCTCCAGAGAATCTTCTTTTGTCCGAAGTAAAATATAATGAGCAGCATATTCTCCCATAAATTCAGCCGGTGTATGAATCGTTGTCAGCGGAGGGTTTGAAAAACTTGCAACGCTGATATCATCAAAACCAATGATGGATATATCATCTGGAATTTTATAACCATTCTCATATAAAGCACGCATTGCACCGATTGCAAGAGGATCACTGGCAGAGAAAATAGCGGTTGGAAGGTCGCCATCAGCAATCATTTGTTTTGTCATGTTATATCCGGATTCAGCAGAATAATCTCCCTCATAAATAAAAGATTTATGGTCAATGGAATGTTCCTGGCAGAAGTTGATGAAGGTATCTTTACGTTCTTCAAAATATACACTGTTATCAGCGAGAACTTCCTTCCCGCCAAGATAAGCAATCTTTCGATGGCCAAGATCATACAAATAATCTAATGCTTCAGTAACTGCCTGTTGGAAATCAAGATTGATCGTATCACAATAAATCTTTGGTGTCTTCATATCAACAAAAATAGTGTTGGAATTAAGTTTTTGAAAAGACTTAATCTGAGATTTATTAAATTTACCAATACAAATCAGACCTTGAAGATCCTTGAGTGTGTCAGGATAATTGCAATCGCTCTGGAAAGCACGGACAACGTGGATATTATGATCGGCACAATATTTTTCAATACCGACACGGATTGCCTGATAATAAGGATCTTCCAGTTCCTGAAAGACAGAATACCATTGAAAGATACCGATAGAAATCGATTTTTCAACGGTATTTTTTAGATGCTTTGTATAATTTAATTCCTGGGCAACCTTTAAAACGCGCTGTTTTGTTTCGTCGGTTACACTCAGGGTATCGTCTTGGTTTAAAATTCTTGATACAGTTGCAGCAGAAACAGATGCTTTCTGTGCAATGTCTTTGATTGTTGCCATGGAGATAAAATCCTTTCTCATAAATATTAATTTATCTCATTATAACAGAGAAAAGCACAAAAGTAAATTTAGTAAAATAAAAGTAAAAAATTTAGTAAAAATATATTGACAATTTTACTAAAAAGTTTTACTATACAAGTATCAAAGACAGTTTACTAAAAACAGGAGGAAAGAAAAATGGGAACAACTAATGGAAAGGTTCCAGGCAGAGTAAAATATACTTTTGCATTTGGAGCATTGGGAAAAGATTTAATTTATGGAATGATGGCGACATTCGCTATGATTTACTTTACGGATGTGTTGAAAGTATCACCGGGATTTGTAGGAATCGTATTCTTTGTAGCAAAACTTTGGGATGCATTTAACGATCTGTTTATGGGAATGATCGTAGATAACACAAGATCACGTTTTGGAAAATTCGTACCATGGCTTGTGATCGGAACTTTAGTCAATTCCGTTGTGTTTGTCGTATTATTTACTGACTTTAAATTAACAGGAACTTCACTTTGCATCTTCGTTGCAGTGATCTATGTATTATGGGGAATGACTTATACGATCATGGATATTCCATACTGGTCTGTAATTCCAAACCTTACATCAGATCCACATGAACGAGAAGTTGTTTCCGTTTTACCTAGAATTTTCGCAAGTATTGGACAGTCATTAGTCATCGCAGGATTCGGTGTTCAGATCATTGCAGCATTAGGTGGAGGATATATCGGATATCATCGTTTTGCTATGATTATTGCAGGAACATTTATTCTTACGATCGGTGTTGCAGTTTGTAACCTGAAAGTCAAAGAAAACAATGCACCAAGTGAGAAGATTTCTTTCAAAGATGTATTCTCAATCATTAAGAAAAATGACCAGTTACAGTCAGCTGTAGGACTGATTCTTTTATATAATGTAGGAATTCAGTTTATCATGGGTGTTGCAGTTTACTACTTTACATATGTATGTGGAAACGCCAACATGTTATCAGCCTTCATGATCAGCGCATCTATCGCAGAAGTTGTTGGGTTGATCATCTTCCCAGAAGTAGCAAAGAAATTATCCAGACATACATCATTTTTACTGGCTTGTATCTTACCGTTTATTGGCTTAGCATTATTATTAGTCGTTGGATTTGTATGCCCACAGAATATCGTATTAACAGCAGTTGCAGGAGTGATCGTAAAGACAGGAACAGGATTAGAACTTGGATGTGCGACAGTATTCTTATCTGATGTCGTTGACTATGGTGAGTACAAACTGGGAACAAGAAATGAATCCGTTGTATTCTCTTTACAGACATTGATCGTAAAATTCACAGCGGCTTTAACATCACTTTTCATTGGATTTGCACTGGAACGTACAGGATATATTCCAAATCCAAACGCGGTACAGTCTGCATTAACATTAAATTCTATTCGATTTTTAATGTGTGCGATCCCAGCGGTGTCCATGCTTGTAGCCTATGTAGTTTATAAAAAAGCCTATCATTTGGATGACAGTTTCATGAAGAAAGTTATTCAGACAATCGAAGAAAGGAGAGCAAATCGCAATGCCGAACAGTATTAAAAAATTAGAAGAAGCTTTTAAAGAAGGGAAATATGATCAGTTATTAAAAGATATCTATGTAGATGAAAGTGTTCTTGCATATCAGCAGGAACGTTATATCAAAGCATTAGAATCCTTTAAAGATATTTATGGAGAAAAAGGAAGTTAGAAATCTATAGTGCTCCAGGAAGAAGTGAAGTAGGAGGAAACCACACAGACCATCAGTTTGGAAAAGTTCTTGCAACTTCCATTAACTTGGATGCGATCGCAATCGTTGCCAAAAGAGATGATGATGTGATCGATCTGAAATCAGAAGGATATGAAAGAAGCATAGTAAGTCTTAGTTCTTTTGATCCGGCTAAAGCAGAAAAAGGAACATCACAGGCACTGATTCAGGGAGTTGCTTCTAAATTAAAAGAAGAAGGATATAAGATCGGTGGATTTGAAGCTTATGTAACAAGTGATGTACTAAATGGGGCTGGAATGTCATCTTCTGCTGCATTTGAAGTACTGATCGGAAATATTTTATCTGGATTATATAACGATATGAAGATTGATCCTGTATTTTTAGCACAGGCTGGACAGTATGCAGAAAATGTATATTTTGGAAAACCTTGTGGATTGATGGATCAGATGGCTTCTTCTATTGGAGGCTTGATCAATATTGATTTTGAAGATCCAAAGAAGCCAAAAATTAAAAAAGTAGACGTTGATTTTGAAGCATATGGTCACAGCTTATGCATTGTGGATACAAAAGGATCTCATGCAGATTTAACAGATGATTATGCAGCAATCCCATACGAAATGAAGAAAGTTGCCAATTACTTTAATCAGGAAGCATTAAGAGAAGTTGATAAAGATGATTTTTATTTAAATCTTCCAAAGATCAGAGAAATCTTAGGAGATAGAGCAGTTCTTCGTGCAATGCATTTATTTGAGGAAAATAAACGTGTAGATCAGCAGGTAAAAGCTTTAGAAGAAGGAGATTTTGATACATTTAAGAAATTGATCAAAGAATCTGGTGATTCATCCTTTAAATATTTACAAAATGTATATTCAAGCCATGACCTGACAAATCAGAGTGTATCGATCGGATTGGCGATCAGTGATATTTCCTTAGGAGATAAAGGAGTCAGCCGAGTTCATGGTGGAGGATTTGCAGGAACGATTCAGGCATTTGTACCAAATGATATTGTTAGTATGTACAAAAAGAACATGGAACATGTATTTGGTGAAGGAGCATGTCATGTCTTAAAAGTACGCCCATACGGAGGAATGAAGGTATTATAAGATGATGAAAGTAAGAATGATAGAACAAAGAGATAACGGAGTCTGCTTATTCGAATTAAAAAATGATGAGATCAAGGTGATCACAAGTAATCTTGGATGTCATGTGTTATCTGTATTTTCAAAAGACAGAGAAGGAAACTTTGGGGATGTTGTTCTTGGATTTGAGAATGTGGAAGATTGCTGGCATGGAGATGGAAGTTACATGGGAGCGATCGCCGGACGTGTTGCAAATCGTATCGGAAGATGCAAAGTTTGAATTAAATGGAAAGACATACGAATTGGCAGCAAACAATGGAAAGAATTCTCTCCATGGAGGAATCAAAGGATTTAATCAAAAGATTATTTAAATATGAATTGTTGGAAGATGGAATCCGTTTTATCTATCTCTCACCAGATATGGAAGAAGGATATCCGGGAAATCTTTATCTGAAAGTTGTGTATCGTTTATGCGATAATACATTAAAAATGGAATATGAAGCAGTATCCGATCAGGATACACTGATCAATATCACAAATCATTCTTACTTTAATTTATCTGCTGGAAAAGATAAAATTTATCATCATCAGTTAAAGGTAAAAGCGGATGAGATTGCATGTGTTGATGAAAACTGTCTTGCCAATGGAACATTTTTAAAGATAGAAAACACACCATTTGACTTTAAAGAATTTCATGAGATCGGAGAGCGGATCAACGATGATCATGAACAGTTAAAACTTGCCGGAGGTTATGATCATTCTTTCATGGTAAAAGATGAAGAAGACCAGTTGATCCTATATGACAAAGAAACTGGAAGAAAATTAACAATGACAACAACACTTCCTTGCATTCAGGTATACACAGGAAACTTCCTGTCTGGCGGATGTAATGGAAAAGGTGGGAAACCATACGAAAACAGAGATGGTGTTGCCTTAGAAGCCCAGTTCTTACCAAACTCCATACATATAGAAAAAGAACCAAAGGTAATTTTAAGAAAAGGCGAAGAATACGAAGCAGTAACAACATATCGATTTGAGGTGGAATAAGATGGATTTACAAAAAGATATCAAAAAACTTGTAACATATGGACTTGATAAAAAACTGATCATGCCAGAAGATGAAATCTATACGATCAATCAATATCTGGAAGTGTTTCGATTAGATGAATATGAAGATCCTGATATTGAAGGAGAAGAAATCATCCTGCCAGAGATTTTAGATCGTCTGACAGATACAGCTTATGATCGCTATATCATCAAAAGTGATGATATCGTGACAAGAGATTTATTTGACACAAAATTAATGGGAATCCTGACACCAAAACCAAGCCAGGTCATCAAAGAATTCCGTACCTATTACGAAGAGAGTCCAAAGAAAGCAACAGAGTTTTTCTATGAATTCAGCCAGGATACCAACTATATCCGAAGAGACCGCGTCAAAAAAGATATGAAATGGAAAGTAAATAGTCCATATGGAGATATTGATATCACGATCAATCTCTCCAAACCAGAGAAAGATCCGAAAGCGATCGCAGCAGCGAAAAATGCAAAGCAAAGTTCTTATCCAAAGTGTCAGCTTTGCATGGAAAATGAAGGATATGCAGGAAGAATGAATCACCCTGCAAGACAGAATCACAGGATCATACCGCTTACGATCAATGACAGAAAATGGGGATTCCAGTATTCTCCATATGTATACTACAATGAGCATTGTATCGTATTTAATGGACAGCATGTACCAATGAAGATCGATCGGGCAGCATTTACAAAACTATTTGATTTTGTAAAACAGTTTCCTCATTATTTCCTTGGATCGAATGCCGATCTTCCAATCGTTGGAGGTTCTATCTTAACACACGATCATTTCCAAGGCGGTCATTATGAATTTGCTATGGAACGAGCAGAGATTGAAAAAGAATTTACAATCCCAGGATATGAAGATGTCAAAGCAGGAATCGTTCACTGGCCATTATCTGTGATCCGTATTCAGAGTAAAGATGAAAAACGCCTCATTGATCTTGCTGATCATATTTTGAAAAAATGGCGTGGATACACGGATGAAGAAGCATATATTTTTGCTGAGACAGAAGGAGAACCACATAATACGATCACACCGATCGCACGTAAAAAAGGTGATATGTATGAACTGGATCTGACACTTCGTAATAATATCACAACTGAAGAGTGCCCATTAGGACTTTACCATCCACACAATGAGTATCATCATATTAAGAAAGAAAATATCGGGCTGATCGAGGTTATGGGACTTGCTGTTCTGCCATCCAGATTAAAGGCAGAGATGGAACATTTAAGCCAGTGTCTGATCAAAGGAGAAGATATTGTTTCTAAGGAAGATTTAAAGAAGCATGCAGCATGGGTTGAAGAAATCAAAGGAAAATATACAGATATCAATAAAGGAAATGTCATGGATATCTTAAAAGAAGAGATCGGACAGGTATTTGTTAAAGTTCTTGAAGACGCCGGAGTTTATAAATATAATGAAGAAGGAAGAAAAGCCTGCCTAAACAATCTATTATTATATCATGCTGCTATTGAACTAAAGAAGGAAGGCGTAGAAATATTGGATTTAGGAGGAATTGAGTATATCCATACAGAAATGTATTGCAAAATTTAAAGATGGAATGAACCCTAAGCACTTCAGACAAATGGGTGAGTTTGTAAAATATAGGAGCCGCATAATGAAACGTGTATATTTAACGATGATATATATAACATTGGGATTAATGTTTATGCCGTGGATTTTTGCAAGATAAGGGATTCAATATATATATTGGCCGGTAGATGAAAAATATTTGGATATAGCAGTAGTATTTTGATATTAATTTGCTAATAACGATAGTAATCGTAGAATTATCTAGATACGGTGGCTCAAAGATAGAATTTCTGAATTGGATAATTCCTTTTATTGGGAAATGGGGTTACTCTGCTGTTCTGGTTCTCAATAATTTAAACTTAATTAATATTGTTGTAACAGGAGGATTTAGATGGGATTATAGTGGGAGCTGCTAATTCAACAATTATTGCCTATCTCCAATTCTTTTTGGACAGCCGATTGTTATATTTTGCAGTACTTCTCAAAGCGTATAAAAAGGCAAAAGATAGAAGAAATATGTATCTATTCTTTTGCATATGTTGCTGTATCCTTTATGTATTCATCAAGATCAGGAATATTTTGGATGGTATTTTACAATATGGTTTTACTATATGCTTTAAAGCTCTCTAAAAGATTTGTTCAAAAAATCATGTTACTCATGGTAGTGCCGATAATGCTTGCACCAGTGTTGTATATGTTAGCAACAGCAAGTCGAAGTGATGCAAATTTGAGTATAGAAGGCATGATCAATCAAATCGTAGGAAGAGTTTCATATTTAGAAATTAGTGCAATAGAAATAGAACAGGCTAAAACAGGGGACTATGTCGCAGATGTATTTAATGAAAAATACGGGATGGAAAACCAAGCAAAACAAATTGTAAATATGCTTGTTCCCGGAAGTGTTTTCCAAGATGACGTTCAGCCTAATCAATATTGGAGAGCTATTTTTGCCGGTTGGACAAAAGAGGCAGCAAAGGAACATTATACATCGATGTATTTTGTATTACCGGTTTATTTATATGTAAAATATGGTTTAATGGTTGCTGTTATATTATATGCAACGATTATATACAGCTTATTTAGGATAACATGTAAAATGAAGAATAATGCATTTGCTTTATTCGTTGCAAGCTATTTCTTCTATTCATTATTTCAATTCTTTGATTGGGTATATCATGCTCAGGATATATACGCATTTCTTTTAACTGTTATAAGCATTAAAGTGATGGAAATGTTAGTCGGAAAATATAAGATAAAAATAGGAGCGAGAAAAATATTTTATGATGAAATATAGTGTATCCGTGATTATTCCAATGTATAATGCGGAGAGTACCATAGAACAAGTAATTGATTCGGTCCTGGAGCAAACGGCAGTAGAGAGAGTGAAAGAAATCATTATAGTTAATGATGGATCGAGGGATTGCTCAGAACAAAAAGTTCTAGATAAAATAAAAGAAGTAAAAAACATTCCTATAATATATAGATATCAGGAGAATAGAGGAGTAGTCATCTGCCAGAAATGAAGGGATGAGAATAGCAAGGGGAGAACTAATTGCACTATTGGATTCGGACGACCTGTGGCACGCAGATAAATTGGAAAGGCAGTTAGAAATATTTGACCATTATCCGGAGGTTTGCTTTTTGGGAACCGGTTATATGGATAAGCCTTTCAGAAGAAAAGGTCGAACTATTACAACCTTATATAAAGCGGATTTGTGGGATATTTTTTGGAGCTTTTTCCCTGTTACGCCGTCAGTCATGTTTAAGCGAGAAGCAATAGAGAAAGTGGGATATTTTGACGAGAATCAAAAGTACTGTGAGGATATAAATTATTATATCCGATTTGCAGTACATTTTAATTATTATTATTTGCCAGATAAACTTGTAGACATTGATATTGGGAAAAAATATCGAGGGGAAAAAGGCTTGACATCTAACCTTAGAGGTATGCATGAGGGAGAGATGAAAAACTTAAAGGAAATGTATGAAAAAAGGTATGTAAAATGTTGGATTTTATTTGCTTTTTACATTTTTATGAATATGAAATATTTTAGAAGACGAATAAAACATACTATAACACAATATATGAAAAAATAATTGGGGCGGATAAAAATAATGACTAACAGCAAAGTATCAAGAGTTATTTTGTCCTTTGACGATGGAAGAAAAGACAATATAGATGTAGCAGAAAAAGTATTAAAAAAATACGAGCTTAATGCGACATTTAATATCACCACGGGATATGTTGATGATACAATAAGAGAAAGTGAAAGGCCTTGTAGAAATCCGGCATTGACAATAAACGATGTTATGGAATTGAACAAAAATGAGTTATTTGAAATAGCAGGTCATGGGCAAAATCATTTGAATGATGTAGAGGATTGGCAGGAAGGAATAGAGAAATTAAAGCAATGGTTAGGAGAACATTGGGGTGAACAAGGGATTGGAGTAGCCAGTCCTCACTGCGGTATTACTGAGCAAAGCATTATGGAAAAAAGTGAAATAATCAAATCAAATAATATTGCCTATGTTCGTATCGGATTAAAAAATCAAAATAGTGTGATTCAGAAAATAGTTTCTAAACTTGCTATTTTAACGCATAGTAATGTAATGTTTTATGCATCTATTAAGAAATCGTTGCAGGTTGTTGGGACGAGCATGTGCGTATATTCAATTCCAGTATTGCATAATCTTACCGTCGAACAAATTAAATATGCAATTATGAAAGCAGAGACTCAAAAACTCGATTGTGTTTTTATGTTTCACAGTATAGTTTTATCAAAAGACCAATATTATAGTGATTTATGGTCATGGGATGCTGAAAAATTTGACGAACTGTGTAAATGGCTAAAAAGAGAACAAAGTGACAAAAAAATTCAAGTTGTAACAACTATTGAGATGTTCAAATAAATATAAGAGGAAAATAAAATGGAGCATTTTTTTTCGGTAATAACATCAGTATACAATGGGGAAAAATATATTCAAAAAGCAATAGAATCAGTTGTTTGCCAGACAGAAAAGGACTTTGAATATATTATTGTAGATAATGGTTCCACAGACAGTACATCAGATATAATAAAAGAATTACAGAAAAAATATGATAAATTTGATATAAAGATTATTACTTTGAAAAAAATAAGGGAATTAGCGGAGGAAGAAATACCGGTATTTTTGCAGCTACGGGAGAATATGTATGCTTTTTGGATGCTGATGATTATTGGAGAGATGATAAGTTGAGCATCGTAAAGAATGTTTTAAAAGAAAAGGAAAGTATTAATGTATGTTGTCATTGGGAGTACCATATCAAAGGAGAGAGTAAAGAGATTGGAAAGTATAGGAACGTTGACAATCAAGATCCTTATAAAGACTTGTTATTAAAAGGAAATTGTCTTTCTACCTCCGCGGTAGCAGTTGAGCGTAACTTGATTAATAGTATTGGAGGGTTTGATGAAAAATTGACCTCAGGAGAAGAAGACTATGATTGCTGGCTGAGACTTGCAAGGCAGGGAGCAAAGTTTTATATGATACAAGAACCATTAGGATTCTGGGTCATTAGAGAAAATAGTGTGTCGGCAAAACATATAAAACATACAGAAGCAGTGATTGAAGTAGTAAAGGAGCATTTGAACAATCTGGATTATGTGGGACTAAGCAAAGAAACGATTGAAAAGAAAAATAATAAGATAATAGCAAGGTATTGGTTTGCATGTGGCAGGATGCTTTCCATGGCAGGAAAACGTAGAGAGGGTAATAAGGTTTATAAAAAAGCATTAACCATATCGCCCTTTTATATCAAGGCAATCGTAGGGATTCTTTTTAATATTTTACATATATAAATATTTAACATAAGCAGTTTAACAGTAAATAGGGAGAGATAGAATGAAAACAGTAATTTTAGCAGGTGGATTTGGAACACGTATTTCGGAGGAATCACAATTTAGGCCTAAACCTATGCTTGAAATTGGTGAAATGCCTATTCTATGGCATATTATGAAAGAATATTCACACTATGGATTTAATGATTTTATTATTTGTGCTGGATATAAACAACATGTTATAAAAGAGTGGTTTGCGGATTATTTTTTACATACCTCGGATGTGACATTCGACTATACTAGCGGGAAAAATGATATTATTATTCATAATAAAAGAGTAGAACCGTGGAAAGTAACAGTTGTAGATACTGGTTTGAACACCATGACCGGAGGGAGAATTAAAAGAATAAAAGAGTATGTAGGCGAAGAACCATTTATGCTTACTTATGGTGATGCAGTTGGTAATATAGATATAAATGAGTTGTTGAAATTTCATTTACAGAATGGGAAAATAGGGACAATATCCGTATACAATTTCGGACAGAACAAAGGCGTTTTAGATGTGAACCCAGATGGAAAGGTAAATGCTTTTCGTGAAAAATCCGATTTGGACGGAGATATGATCAATATTGGATTTATGGTTATGAACCCTGAAATATTTGATCGTATAGAGGGAGATGAAACTGTATTTGAGCAAGAACCTTTGAATAGTCTGGTTAGAGATGGAAATTTGGTGGCATATACACATAGGGGATATTGGCAGTGTATGGATATCCTTAAGAGAAAAAACAACAATTGGAAAAATTATGGGGCAT
>ENA-OQHF01000186-OQHF01000186.1-human-gut-metagenome-genome-assembly--contig:-NODE-186-length-39204-cov-2.926581_pt1 | contig 39204 bp, 51 predicted proteins | sample MGYA00242559_ERZ504709 | MGnify/ENA primary metagenome ERZ504709 (study PRJEB26092, sample SAMD00036203) | human gut metagenome | host: Homo sapiens | study: EMG produced TPA metagenomics assembly of... | reverse complement strand
ATACGGCTTTTTACTTCGTCCTCTTTGAATCTGGTCTTTTCAAAAATCTCAGGATCCGGAAGAAAATTGACCTTCGTACCGGTTTTTTTCGTTTTTCCAATGGTCGGAAGAAGCCCGTTTTCCAGTTCCACCACCGGAATACCACGCTCATAACCATCGTGATGAATGTAACCATCCCTGCTGATCCATACATCCATATGTGTCGACAATGCATTTACAACAGACGAACCTACTCCATGCAGTCCTCCACTGGTCTTATAAGCGGAATCATCAAACTTTCCTCCTGCATGCAGCGTCGTATAAACAATACGCGCAGCTGAAACTCCCTTTGCATGCATGCCGACCGGAACGCCTCGTCCGTTATCCTCAACGGTACAGGAACCATCCGCTTCTAATGTTACACGGATCGTATCGCAGGCTCCCGCAAGATGTTCATCCACTGCATTGTCCACAATCTCGTAGATCAGGTGATTCAATCCTTTGCGCGAAACACTTCCGATATACATTCCCGGTCTTTTTCTTACCGCCTCAAGCCCTTCGAGAACGGAAATACTGCTCTCGTCATAGCCGCCTGTTTTTGCCATTTCTTTCTTCCCTTTCCTGCTAAATCTATTACTTTTATACTGAATTGCTATCTCTGATCCGTATCCTGACGTCTCGCATACCGCATATGAGAAATAACCATCAGTGCAAGTTTAAACGTCATCGCATCGTCAAATTTACGGATATCAAGTCCAATGATTTTCTCTAATCGCTCCAGACGGTACACTAAAGTATTTCTGTGCACATAAAGCTGTCTGGCTGTCTCTGAAATGTTCAGATTGTTTTCAAAAAACTTCTGAATCGTCGTCGTTGTCTCTTCATTAAAAATATCCGGGATCTCATCCCCAAACACCTCATGAATAAACATCTCACAGAGACTCATCGGAAGCTGGTAGATCAGACGCCCGATACCAAGATAACGATATGCGATCGTCTCTTTTTCTGCATAGAAAATCTTTCCAACCTCAAGCGCCATCTTTGCCTCCTGATAGGATTTTGCAATATCCGGCAGATTATTCACCTGATTGCCGTAGCCGACCCTCACGCGCACCATTGCCTCGGTATGCATATTGTCCACAATCATATCGGCCAATTTCTGTAATTCATCTTCATTCTTCACGTCGCGAACATCCTTGATCAGGACGATGCTCTGCTCGTCCACTTCTGTCACATAATCACGCATCTTGGTTGCAAAGAGATTTTTCACAAGCTCCACTGCGGTGGAATCTTTCTTATCTTCTAAATCGATCACATAAACCACACGCTCCGCCTGCTCGATATGAAGTTTCTGCGCCTTATTGTACATATCTACGACCAACATATTTCCAAGCAGGATATTCTGCATGAAATTGTTGCGGTCAAACTGCTCCATGTAGGCAGCCGCAAGGTTTCTGATCTGGCAGACTGCAAGGCGTCCCACCATATAAGCATCCTCTGCCTGTGATTTGGTCAGCAGAATATATTCTATCTCTCCATCAGCGATCACCTTAAAAAAATGATATCCTGAGAGCATCTGGCTCTCAGCCATGGAATCTGCAAAAGATGTGATTGCACCTTCTAAATCTCCCTCCGGCTCAAATGTTGCTGCAACCGGCTTTCCTTTTTCCGTGTAAAGTGCAAGATCAATTCTCGATATATCTTTTATCTCATCAAGTGCTGTCTGTATTTTATGGTTTGAAATCATAATCTATTTCCTTTCCGTATATCTCCCCTTCGTCTGGTTCCACCCATCATCCGATCTATAATTTCATCCTTACTGACGAACAAAAACTGGGTACATCACTGTACCCAGTTTTATTTTAAATGATGTTCTGTTTAATTTTACCGAATTAGTTGGTAATTGTCAATTCTGTTTCTTTGTCGAAAACATGAATCTTCTCAGGATCAATAGCAAGTTTGATGTGATCTCCCATACGTGCTGTTGTTCTGGAATCAACTTTTGCAGTCATGCTTGTGCCTGCTACTTTGAAGTATAATAATACCTCAGAACCTAATAACTCGTATCCTGTTACATCAGCCTCGAATGCGCAATCTTGGTGTGCTTCGATCTCAATCTCGGAATCTCCGATATCCTCTGGTCTGATACCCATAACAACTGTCTTTCCGTTGCATCCTGCATCTGCAAGTTTCTTTGCTTTTGCTGGTGGTAATACGATTGTTGTGTTATCGAATGTAAGAGAAACTTTGTCTCCCTCAACTTTACATTTTGTATCGATGAAGTTCATCTGCGGAGAACCAATGAATCCTGCAACGAATAAGTTGTTCGGCTCATTGTATAATTTCTGCGGAGAATCAACCTGCATGATAACACCATCTTTTAATACAACGATTCTGGTACCAAGTGTCATAGCCTCGGTCTGATCATGTGTTACATAGATGATAGTTGCTTTTAATCTGTTATGTAAAGAAGCGATCTCAGAACGCATCTGTACACGAAGTTTTGCATCCAGGTTGGATAACGGCTCATCCATAAGGAATACCTTAGGATTACGAACGATGGCACGTCCCATAGCAACACGCTGTCTCTGTCCACCGGATAAAGCCTTTGGTTTACGGTCTAATAATTTCTCAAGGTCAAGAATCTTAGCTGCTTCTTCAACTTTTCTCTTGATTTCATCCTTAGGAACTTTTCTTAATTTTAATCCGAATGCCATGTTATCGAAAACGGTCATATGAGGATACAGAGCGTAGTTCTGGAATACCATTGCGATATCTCTGTCTTTTGGCTCAACATCGTTCATGAGCTTTCCGTCGATATAGAACTCACCAGAGGAAATCTCCTCAAGTCCGGCGATCATACGAAGTGTAGTAGATTTACCACATCCGGATGGTCCTACGAAAATGATGAACTCCTGATCTTCTACTTCAAGGTTGAAATCCTTAACAGCCTCAAAACCGTTTGGATAAACTTTGCAAATGTTTTTTAATGATAAACTTGCCATTGGTCTAAATACCTCCTGATATTTGTGTTTCGTTATTTGATAACTATACTATACAAAAAAGATGCAAAAAGCACCATATGCCTCCTACACAAAGAATTTTGTTTTTTCTTGTAGGATGTCACAGTGCTCTGTGCATCTTTTCCATCTTTTCGTCAAACTGACGGCTTTTCCATCAAAAACTGTACAGATTGACGGATACAGACGTTCCTCCTTTTTTATAAAAGGTTTATTTTATGTTCCGCTGAAATCATTTCTTTTTACGGATCCGGTGAAACTGCGGTCTTAATACCAGTTCCGGGATTACAATACCTTCACGCTGTGCCAGCACATATTCCACTGCTTCTGCTACTTCTTCCGGGGTAAGATAAGATTCTTTTTCTTCTCCCACCGTAAAGTCCGCGTTCCGGTACAGATTTGTCTCCGTCATATCCGGGTAAACCGCCGTCACTTTGACGCCGTATTTTCTTGCCTCATCAAACAGGCTTGACGAAAACGATGCAAGTCCTGCTTTGGTTGCGGCATAGGCACAGCCGTGCGGACTTGGCTGTTTCGCCGTGACAGATGAGATATTGATAATGTAACCGCCGCTTTTTTTTCAGCGTCCGTAATAATTGCTGGGTTAAGATCAACGGTGCTTCTAAGTTCACACGGACCATTTCCTGTATCTTTTTCGGGTTCAATTCCTCGTGCAGACCATAGTAAGCTGCACCGGCATTATTGACAAGGACTTTTACCGTGTGCTCCGATGTGATCTGTTTCACGATAGCGCACAGTTTATCCGTATCGGTGAGGTCACAGATGATTGGATGAAATATGGCATTTTTCAAATCATTTTCATACTGAAGTACTCCGGCAATGTCTCTATCCTCTTCCGTATCAAATCTGCGCCCGATCCCAAATACTTCATATCCGAGCACACCTAATTTTTCACTGATAGCGCGTCCGATACCAGACGAGGCACCCGTTACGATGGCTGTATATTTCTGTGTCATAGCTGTTTTCCTCTCACGACTCCCACCGGAAGATCTTCTCTTCCGGCACATACTCTAAAAGCTGTCTGATCAGAAATCTCTCCATCTGTTCTGTCAGCTCTTTTCCATAATGATAAACCCCGCCGTCATTCTGAAATGGGAACTGCACTACTGCAGAATACGGCTCGTTTTTCCGCATTTTTTTCAGATAATCCTGCGATACACGGAAAGAGCCGACACTGACATCAAAGATCTGTTCCATGGGAACTTCTTTTGTGACAAGTTCTAACATTTCATGGTACTCTTTTTCCCAGTCCGGGCAGTAAATCATCGGATCAAAACACAGTCGCACCGGGAATCCTTTTTTTACCGCATCTGCCACACAGCGGACACGCTGCAAAAGTGATGGCGTATTGTGCTCATACTGTTTTGTGATCTGCTGCGGCGAAAGTGTAAACGCATAGATTATATTTTTATCGGGTATCAGATCGTCAAAGAGCTTCACATTCGCCGACTTTGTACGGATTTCGATCTTAAGCGGATATGTAGATCTTTTATTTTCTTCCAGAACAAAATGCTCCCACTCCCTGACATAACCGGTCATTGTCTCAAATGCAAGCAGATCTGTATCATAGGACACACACAGATAAACCGGGTGTTCTGAAAGCATCCGGTGAAGTTCTTCAAAAATATCTTCGATATTTACAAAAATTACGATATTCGCGGAGGGATACATTCCTTTTAAATAGCAGTATTCACAGTCATAGATGCAGTTCATCATACAGGATGTATAATAAAATAAGTATTTCCAAAATTCTGGCACACCGGTGCCCCCTGATAGATCAGACTGCCTGTCTTTTTTGCCAGGATCAGGTTCTGCGCATGATGTTGTTCTTCATAGTCCTGTCTGCGTCTGCAGAATACATCTTTGTAATGTCTGATATACACAATCTCTGCTTTCATAAAACACGCTAAGATTTGCTTTACCCGCGGATGTTCTGCTATTTCTTCTTCCACATAAATATGAGAAAAAAACGGATTATAATAATTTTCGTCCAAACTCTTCAAAGCAGCGTTTCCCCTCTCTTTTATCCTTACAGGGCAGCTCCCCCGCCTGATACATTTCTTCTATGATTCCCTGATAATCAATTCCGGCAAGTACTGCATATTTCAGATGCTGCATTACTGCGGCCTGCATCACAGCCGAACAGTGCATATCCTCATTTAACTTCTGTGCAAGCTCCGATACTTCCCCCATCGCTTTTTTGTTCTGCAGCTTTTTTTATCCCGTCGATCTTCCTCAGTTCATCCAGGTAACTCCGGATTCCGGGAACTGCGCCCGCAATGCCCTGTTTCAACATTTCTGCAGACAATTCCTGCACATTTCCCTCGTCTGTCACAACTTTTAAAAAAGACATCTGATGCGGGCCGAAAAAAATATGCTCCTGCCTGATATATGGAAGATGCCTCCATATCATAAAGAAAACCGTCTGCCACACTATTTTTTATGGCCGTTTCGTATTTTGGGATTAACTCTGTTTTGTTTTCTGTATGATAAAGCATTGCACCTGTCACAATTTCAGCTTCCTCAAAAGGATGTCTGTATAAAATATCCGGATAAAATGTACGCCCTGTCACATGCTCCATGATCTTTTTGCACAGATACACTTCTCCTGCCTTTACTGACTGTTCCTGTACTGTTTTTCTCTTGTCGGAAGAATGTAGACCATCTCCGGCTGCGGTTTCTTTTTCCGATACATTTCTACAAGTTTGACCGGATCCTTTTGAGTAAGAAACTTTTGCGCAAGTACCGATATTGACCAGAAAAATCCGCCGGCTGTGGAGTTCTTTTCGTACAGATTCTCGCCACGGCCGCCGTCGCTGCGTTCATTCCGCATCCCGTTACCGTAAGAAGAATATTTTCTTCCTCAGAAAAAAAGACAGGAAAACAAGTTTCATCTGTCTTTTTCTTCAATCCATATTCACGAATCAGTGGTTCTGCCTCATGGTATAAGGCACAAAATATATATATCATAATTTACGCTCTTCCGGTGCTTCCGATACCGCCGCGGTTTTCATTGCCAAGTGTATCTGTCTCCTCAAAACGGATGACCGGCTGATGTTTCTGGATGCGGAACTGGCAGATGCGGTCATTGACATTGATCTCCGTGTCACGCATTGCAAGTGCCGGCATCATCCACACATCATCATCTCCGCAGTAGCTTTCATCTACAACACCCATGTGGTTTGTCTGAATGATTCCAAAATTCTTGTAGGTAGAACTTCTCGGTACAATAACTGCCTCATATCCTGCCGGAAGCTGCATGGACACGCCAAGTTTAATCAATTTAAATTCGCCTTTTTTTTAATACAACGTGTTCTGCTGAGCGAAGATCGATCCAGTCACTCTTTCCGTCAATATAGGTAAGTTTTTCTATTTCATTTGAATGATATTTAATTCTGATCGTCTGCTGTTCCATTTTTACTCCTGTCTATTCTTCCCACTCTAAGCTGCTGTGTTCTTCTCTGCGGTCACGCAGCATCAGCTCGCGCACTGCGTCTTTTGCCGGTTTATCATCAAACAGAACGTGATTGATCTCCTCGATGATCGGCATAGCCACTTCATACTTTCTTGCAAGCGCGATTGCTGCTTTTGCAGAGTAAACACCCTCAACGACCATCTTTACCTCATCCATCGCCTGCTTCATCGTATATCCCTGTCCCATCAGCATGCCGGCTTTGCGGTTTCTGGAATGTTTGCTCTCGCAGGTTACGATCAGATCACCAATACCAGTCAGACCGCTCAATGTTTCTGCATTTGCACCCATCTTAATTGCAAGTCTGCTGATTTCAGATATACCGCGTGTGATCAACGCTGCCTTGGTATTATCTCCGTATCCAAGTCCGTCCGCCATACCTGCTGCAAGTGCGATCACATTTTTTAAAGATCCGCCAAGTTCCATTCCAAGGACGTCCGGACTTGTGTATACACGGAATACTTCATTCATGAAAATATCCTGCACACCCTCAGCCACAGACTTCTTTCTTGCACCCGCAACGACTGTGGTCGGGAGTCCGATTCCAACTTCCTCTGCATGGCTCGGTCCGCACATCACTGCCACGTCAGCAGCAGGAATTTCCTGCTCTACGATATCAGAAAGTGTCATCAGGGTATTTTCCTCAATACCTTTTGCCACACAGACGATTACCTGTCCCTTTTTTACAAAAGGTGCCATAGATTTTGCCGTGCTTCTCGTAAAAACAGACGGCACCGCAAGGATCAGATAATCTTTTCCCTCGATCGCCTCTTTTAAATCTGTGGTAAATGTAATATCTTCCGGTAATTTCACTCCCGGAAGTTTATCCACATGCTCGTGTTTTTCACGGAGCATCTGTACTTCCTGCTCCACGATCGACCAGACTGTCACATCGTTTCCATTTGTATGTAATACCAGAGAAAGTGCCGTACCCCAGCTTCCTGCACCAATAACGGCTGTCTTTGCCATTCTGTCATTCCTCCTAATTCTTTTTCATTCCAAATTTGTTTTCTGTTCCAGTAAGCAGACGCTTAATATTGGCTTTGTGTCTCCATAATGCCATCGCTGTAAAACATGCACTGACAATGTAAAATTCCGGCAGATATGCCGTATCCACATGAAGATATCCCATGTGGCCAAATATCAGTACCTGGATCAGATAACTTGTCACAACAAGGATAGAACCTAACGATACATATCTTGTAATCGCGATTGATCCAATAAACAGTGTCAGGCAGATTGGCGCTGCAAGCGGACACACTGCAAGGATCATACCGGACGTACATGCAATCCCTTTTCCACCCTTAAATTTCAGATAAAATGGGAAGTTGTGTCCCAAAACTGCTCCGAACCCTGCGTAAAGTTCTAAGATCTTGACCGCATCCGGATATTTTCCGATAAAAATGAAACGGATCAGAAGCACCGCAAAAATCGCTTTAAACAGATCACCCAGAAAAGTGATTAATCCAGCCTTCCAGCCTAACACGCGCAGCGTATTTGTCGTTCCCGCATTGCCGCTGCCCTGTGTTCTGATATCCACGCCGTGCATTTTCTCCATAAATATATCCTGTCTGGAATAACCCAAAACAATACCCCACTGCCACTGCTATGACTCTTGCCCCAAGCATTACTGTTCTTCCTTCCTCTCACGAATGATAAATTTTAACGCCGTTCCACGGAATCCAAATGTATCACGGATACGGTTTTCCAGATAACGGGTATAAGAAAAATGCATCAATTCTTTGTCGTTGACAAAAATAACAAACGTTGGCGGCTTTACCGCAACCTGTGTGGTATAGTAGATTTTCAGACGTTTTCCTTTGTCTGAAGGCGGCTGCTGCATTGCTACTGCCTCCGCAACGATCTCATTTAAGACACCGGTTGCAACACGCATGCTGTTATTCTCAATGACAAGGTCGATCATGTCAAACAGTTTGTTTAAACGCTGTCCTGATTTTGCAGAGATAAATAAAATTTCTGCATATGGCATAAAGCTTAAAATCTGACGGATTTTCTCCGTATGGCGGTAGATTGTCTTATCGTCTTTTTCAATGGCATCCCATTTATTGACTGCAATAATGATACCCTTTCCACGCTCATGAGCGATTCCTGCGATTTTTGCATCCTGTTCGGTCACACCCTCGGTCGCATCGATCACAATGATACACACATCGGCGCGCTCCACTGCCGTCACGGCACGGATGATACTATAACGCTCGATTTCTTCCTTGATCTTATTCTTACGGCGCAGTCCTGCTGTATCGATAAACACATATTCCTTTCCGTTGTACCGGATATCCGTATCGATTGCATCACGGGTCGTACCTGCAATATCGGACACGATCACGCGGTCCTCCTGTGCAAGTTTATTGATCAGGGATGACTTTCCAACATTTGGTTTTCCGATGATCGCAACCTTCGGTCTCTCATCTTCCGCCTCATCTTTGTTGTATTCCGGGAAATTCTTTACCACCTCGTCAAGCATATCTCCAAGTCCTAACATGGAGGATGCAGAAATCGGATACGGATCCCCGATACCCAGATTATAAAACTCATACACATCAGTCATATACTTTTCAAAGCTGTCCACCTTATTGACAACTAAAACAACCGGCTTTCCGGAACGGCGCAGCATATCTGCCACCTAGAATCCGAATCCTGCAGTCCCTGTCTCACGTCTGTCAAAAAAATGATCACATCCGCAGTTGCGATCGCAATCTCCGCCTGCTCACGCATCTGGGATAAAATGATATCTTTACTGTCCGGTTCAATACCACCGGTATCGATCATGGTAAAATGATAATCCAGCCAGGTCACATCCGCATAGATCCTGTCTCTGGTCACGCCCGGCGTATCCTTTACGATGGAAATCCGCTCGCCTGCAAGCACATTAAACAACGTCGATTTTCCAACATTCGGACGACCCACGATCGCCACTACGGGTTTACTCATAATTTCCTGTACTCCTTTTATTCTCAAATCTCATTCACTTCATGAGCGGCTGATACTACGCTCTGAACATTATTTTGATTTTACAATATCCTGTGGTTCTTGTAAAGATATTTTCCATTGCGGGCTTTTACAGAACATTTCACGAATTTTTGATTTATTCTGTCACACCTGTCTTTTTCTGGATCTCATCAAGCTCATCATAATTATACAGATGCCAGGTGTCACTGAGCACACCCATCTTTTCCAATGCCTTTACCGTATTTTCACACTTCGGTCCAAACTGGATATAACTGTTTCCGGATGCATCGCCAGGCGCAACATTATCATTTCGCGCATTCCGGTAATCATAATAATTATAATAGTAATCCCAGGTCTGGTAATCATTTCCTTTTCCATAATAAGAAATCGAAAATGAATTGGTATACATCTCGTCCTGTCCATCCTTATAAACCGCCGGAAGCTGGTAATAATCAAAATTGCCCTCTCTCACATCCTGTTCAACAGCGTCCCGCAGAACAGCGCTTTCCTGTCTGGAAAACGTATATACATCCGATTCACCATCTTCCTTATAGACAGTTAAATATCCGGAATAATAATCATTCTCTTTATATCCGTTTCCAAGAACCTGTTTCATCATGTTATCCGGATCTGTCTCCAGGGCAGTCAGTTTAAATGCAACTGAATTTTTGTCTTTTAATGCCTTCTCCGTAACGGAAACCGGATATCTCCGCTCAAACACAGAGCCATCCTTCATGTAATACCGGAACGATGTATAATAATAATTTTTTTCCCTTTTTATAGACAGATAAATATTCATCTTTGCTGTCAATACACTGTTTCTGTAATTCCAGTACTTCCGGGATCTGCTCTTTTGAAACACAGACCGGATAATCCATATTCACAAATGCAGCTTCAATCTCAGATGCATCCGGGATCTTGCGCTCAATGCCAAAGACATCCACGCGGAAACAGGTCAGTAATATCAGCACAACCGCCACAAAACCAGCCCACTCTGCAATTCTTTTTTTGCACAGTACACGGAAATTCTTCTGCAAAACCATTTCTGCCGCAAAAAAACAGATGCTTCCAAAAATGACCATAAAAATCATAAGGCTGATAAATTCATTCACTTTGATATATTCAAGTACCAGAGCAGATACGGCAAGTGCGATCAGTCCGCCGCCACAGATACCGGATATCCAGCGGAATACCGGTCTTAAAGCTGCAATACTGACTACGTCTCCGGTTGTTTCGATTTTACGATTTTTATATAAAAAGTACGCAAAAACCGTGATCACAACTGCTGCCACAGCATAAACTGCAACTGTTTTTCCGCCACTGATCGTAACTCCAACTGCCTGCACATAGTCCTTATCGTATTTTACTCCCATAACCAGATTACGGATCAGATAATCAAGCGGTGACAATCTACTGGTCTGACTCGAAGTCCATGTATCTGATACACCGTAACAGATCAGACTTGATATATTCTGCACCATCTTCATACAGCCGATCCATAGATAATTGACTGCCAGATAATAAAACGGCATGGCAAAAATATTTCCCGTCAGCATAGCCACAAATACCGCAAGCGCATATGCGAAAAAAGATACGCCTGCCATGTATAAAAAACCAGTAAAACAGATACTGGATACAGGTAATCTGGTTTGCCAGGCAGACCAGTACACCGGCAATAAATGCAATCAGTTCCGGGACAAACAGAAAAACAAAACCGGAAACATAATTGGTGATATAAAGTTCCCGCCTGTCTAACGGCAGGGAGTGTATCATATTGGCATTTCTGGGATTATATAAATAAGAAAACACTGCAAGTGCTGCCGCTGCCGCTGCAATAAAAACCGGTATTACCGATCCCGCACCTGCTAACGCCGACCCAATCACATAATATTGTTTCTGTGTAAGGGGCACGTTTCCGATATAATTACTCTCATTATTTGCATAAAGCCAGATACTGAGCGGCACTACCACGATCAGATAGCACAGGTATACGATCCAGATCGGCCAGTGATGTGTAAGATTCTTTTTAAATATCGTTGTATTAAAAGAGGATGTCTTTGACTTCATAATCAGCACCTCCCATTTCATAGATAAATATTTCTTCCAATGTCAGTGGAAGGACATCCACGATTGCCGGATTTGCTGCCGCTAAAGCTTTTTTGGCATCTTCCGGATCTCCTTTTACGATCAGCGTGTATACACGTCCCGTATTAGACATATGAAGGACTTCAAATTCTTCCGGCAGCTTCGGCACACCATTCTGGCATGCAACCTGGATTTTTGATACGCTGCCCTGCAGATCGCTTAAAGACCGCTCGATCATGATCGTTCCCTGATGCATAATGCCGACATGATCACAGACATCCTCCAACTCTCTTAAATTATGGGAGGATACCAGAACTGTCATCTGATTTTCCGCAACTTCCGACATGATGATGCTCCAGATCTGTCTGCGCATAACCGGATCAAGACCGTCTACCGGCTCATCTAAGATCATCAGTTCCGGCTTTGCACAAATTGCAAGCCAGAAAGCAACCTGTTTCTGCATACCTTTGACAGACGGCGAATACTTCGTTTTACGTCAATATTCGGAAAGAACTCCTGAAGACGGTAAAAAAGATTTTTCATCAAATGTGGGATAAATCCCCTGATAAAAACGCTTCATTTCCATCGTGTCTGCCTGCATAAAATAAAATATTTCATCCGGGATATAAGAAAATTTCGCTTTTACATTTTTATTCTCATACACCGGTTCCCCTGCAATGAGGACTTCTCCTGCATCCGGTTTATACATCCCCTGTAATATGGCGGATCAGTGTCGATTTTCCTGCTCCGTTCGGTCCGACCAGTCCATAGATCGCACCTTTTTCCACATGCATGTCCACGCCTTTCAATGCATAAAATCCCTCAAAAGACTTTTCCAGATGATTTACCTGTATCATTGGTCCACCTTCCCTTCTGCCAGATTATCCATACGTTCGACCAATTCCTTTTCCTTTACAGACAAAAAGAATAATTCTTCCACGATCTCATCAAATTCTGTCAGTAACTCTTTCGCCCTCGCATCATAAACTTCTTTTCGCTCTGCAACAAAAGTTCCTTTTCCAGTGACCGTATAAATATAGCCTTCACTTTCCAAATCCCGGTATGCTTTCTGGATCGTGTTCGGGTTGATTGCAAGCTTCGCCGCAAGTTCCCGGACCGATGGCAGTTTTTCATCCGCAGAAAGAGAATTTGATATTACAAGTTTTCTGAGTCCATCCTTGATCTGTTCGTAGATCGGTTTGGAATCACGATAATTTAACTGTATCAATCAGATACCCCCTGTCTGTACTAACCGTACTATTTTCTATCATACGGTCACTATAACATGGGGTATCTGCTGATACAATAAAGATAATCCTATGATATTATGAAGATTTTATGAAGCCTGCTCAAAGTTCCTGTAAAAATGTACGCCCGATTCTTTAACCCAAGTAAGCGCGCAGTAACCCAAATGTATTTTTCACGCCGTCCTTATGGCTTCTCTCGTATCCGTGGGAGGCATACACTCCTGCGCCAATCAGACCGTGGCGCACATCATAACCTGCCGTCAGTGCCACATCCGCATCTGAACCGTAGTATGGATAAACGTCCACGGCAAAATCAAGATCGTTGTCTTTTGCAGCTTTGATCAGACATGTGACTACATCATAATTGTAAGGTCCCCTGCTGTCTTTTGCGCAGATGGAAACCTGTGTTTCTTTGCAGGAAAGTCCGTCTCCCACGCATCCCATATCCACGGAGATCACCTCTGTCACTCCCTCCGGGATAGATGCCGCACCGCCGTGTCCGACTTCCTCGTAAACTGTGATATGCTGGTATACCATACGCTCCGTTGTGATATTTTCTTCTTTTAAATATTTTGCATATCCAAGTAAAATGCCGACACTTAATTTATCATCTAAGAAACGGCTCTTGATATAACCGGTCTTTGTCACTGTGGTGCGCGGATCAAAACATACAAAATCCCCTGCCATAATGCCAAGTTTTTCTGTTTCTTCCCTGGAATCTGCTTTTTCATCAAGCACGATCTCCATCTCATCCCAGCTTCGCTTGGTATCACTGTAATCCCCGTTCACATGGACGGAAGCGTTTGAAAGCTGGCAGGTTCCCTCAAATGTACCGGAAAATCTGGTTGCCACACGGCAGTTTTCCGCCTCTGCATTATTGGCATTCATACCACCGATCGGAGATACCTTTAATCTTCCGTTTGACTTGATCTCCGTTACGATCGCACCTAAGGTGTCAATATGTGCCTCTAACATCACGGCATCCTCTTTATTTTTGCCGCCCAATGCGACAAGGACGCCGCCCTTTACGGTAAGTTTTGGCTCATATCCCAATGCACGGTATTCGCCTAAGACATACTCTGCCACCTCTTTGGTGTAGCCGGACGGACTGTCGATCGCAAGGATCTTTTTTGTCTCTTCCACGATATAATCAATATAATTTTTCTTTTCCATTTTTTCTTTTCCTCTTTTTTATTTTATATTCCAATGACTGTTTGCGTTCATTGTATTTATGCGTTTCTCAGATAAATAAACGCGCCAAGATTTCCGCGTTTTCCATGGCTTGCACGGTGGGAAAACAGAAGATCCGGGTTACAGCAGGTGCAGATGTTCGTGACTGCGATCTTTTCTTTTAAAACTCCTGCTTCTGTCAGGACGATCTCGTTCGCCCTCCAGAGATCAAGCTGGTACTTGCCATTTTTCTTATCGAGCAAGATCTCATCTGCATGCCCCGGGAACGCCTCTTTAAAAGCATCTGCGACATCCTCACTGACCTCATAGCAGTCCTGGCAGATGGACGGACCGATGGCACAGACTAAATCTTTCGCCTCCGTGCCAAATTCACGTTTCATCGCTGTGATCGTGGCCGCTCCCATTTTTCCGACCGTTCCCTTCCAGCCGGAATGGCTCATGCCAATCGCACGGTGCACCGGATCCACAAAGTATAACGGCACGCAGTCTGCATAAAACGTCGAGAGTACAAGTCCCGGTTCGTTTGTGATCAGTCCGTCAATATCCGTATAATCCCTCTCTTTTACAATCCCTTTTCCGGCATCCTCCGCCGTCACCCTGCGCACATTTGTCGTGTGTGTCTGATCGGTAAACACAAACTTTGAAACATCTGTTTCCATTGCGCCGGCGAGCCGCCTGAAATTTTCTCTTACGGCTGCATCCTCATCCCCGCGCGTAAAACTTAAATTCAGGGATTCATAAATCCCTTTACTCACACCACCAATCCGTGTGGTAAAACAATGTTCTACGATGCCCGTCTGCTCAAGCAGTGGATATTTAAGGAGCGGTAATGTGCTGCCCGCTCCATTTTCACACCATACTTCTTCTAACACAATGTCATTATTTTTCTTTTTTAGATTCACACTGTTGCCCTTCCTGTTTTTTTTCTAAAGATACCCCTGATACTCAAACGCATTCTTTATGAGTTCCACCCCGTCACCGGACACCGCCGCAACATCAAAACGGCACGGCGTATCCATCCCGCATCCATGGGTCAGCAGATAATACGATGCAACTTTGCTGATCGTACGCTGCTTTCTTGGTGTTACTGCCTCCGCCGGATGTCCGCAGCTTTTGTCTCTGCGGTATTTTACCTCTATAAACACAAGGTATCCGTGATCTTTTGCAATGATGTCGATCTCGCCCATACGGCAGCGGAAATTATATTGCAGGATCTCATATCCTTGTGTTTTTAAATATTCACCTGCCATCTTTTCATATGCAGTCCCCACTGCACGCCTGTTTACTTTCTCCGTACTTTCTCCCCCGTTTTTATACTATTTTATTTTACATTTCCAGTGCATCAAAAACAAGATCTGATCAAAGTAACCCTGCCCTGCTTAATTTAGCTTTCATCTTATCCATATCATCCACAAACACCAGAATCTCTGCCACAACATCATAGAGCTCCGGCGGTATCGTATCCCCGATCTGCAGTTTTGAGAGTGTTTCGGCTAACTTATTATCCTGATAAAACGGTACATCATTTTCTTTTGCCTTTTCAATGATACGCTCTGCGACCTCGCCTTTTCCCGCTGCTAAAATCTTTGGTGCCGCATCCCCCGGCTCATATGCCACCGCTACTGCAGTTTTTTGTTTTTTCTCCTGTTCTTTGTTTTTTCCATCAAACCACATATCTGCCTCCTGCGCTGTCTATGCACGCACATCAAACGAATATCTGTGAAGCGTTCCTGCCTGTGGCATGTCCCGCTGCAGGAAATCTTCCACAAATTCAACCTTTTTTTCTTCTTTTGACATCGTAATGCTGCATCGGTACCCCTTCTGTGCCAGCCGTTTTTCCAACACCGGAAGATGTTTTTCGATCAGGTCATAAGACGCGTCATCCGCAATGTAAAAATTCGTCTTTACATTTTTATCTTTCATGCGTATGGAAACATCCGTGGAACCTAAGTTTTCAAGATCCAAATGTAAAAATGCAGTCAGTTCCGCTTCCGGATCATTCAGATTCTTTTTGTTTGTGTATACATACAGATCTCCCGATGCATTCTGCCCTGACAATTTGAGCGGAAGCTGTACATATGTGTAGACCTGGTTAATCTGATTCATAAATTCTATATTACTGCGGATATCTGCTGCCGTCTGTACAAAGGAATTCTGTGTGACTCCGGCAGCTTTCATCACATTTTCCATCTGTTTCATCTGGTGATCCAGCCGCTCATAAAGGTCGCTTACTTTTGATGCTTCTCTCAGCTGTTCCGGTTCAAGCAGCCACTGTTTTTCGGCACGGTTCTTTAAGATTGCAGCAAATTCCTTACTTCCAAACAGCTTTGTCATTCCGGCAAATCCATACTCCTGATTCTGTTTTAACGCATCACGAAGCGTATTCAGGAAATCTTCCGCCGTCATGGACTGCTTTAATGTCACTTCCGGTTCTGCCTGTGCAAGTTCAAATGCCTTCTTACCTGCATCGTCCCCCGACATTGTGTCCACAAATACATCTTCCTCTTCCTGCACTTCAAAAAGATCTGTATTTCCGGTGAGCGTCGGTATATTCTGCAATAAACGTTTTAAATGATCCAGACCGTTCTGGTCTAAGATCTGCTCTAAGGTGTCCGTCTGTCCCTGCACATTTTTGAAATCTGCTGCCGTATCCGCCTGTGTATTTTCAAAACGTCCGCTGCATCTATGCCTGTCTGCATACTCTGCGCTGCATTTCCCGCTGTCTGCTCCCCCACAATATTTTCTGTGTTTTCTGCCACACCGGCACTCTGTTCCTGCCCGGCTGCTCCCATTGAAATCAGGTCTTTCGTATTCTGCTGCTGTACCTGTTTCTGCACACCTTCTGCAGCAGCACCATCTTTGCTCTGCTGCACTGCCGCTTCCGTCTCTATATTCTCACCGGCATTTACCATCGTTCCTGTATCGTTCTGCTGCAATCCGTCCGTCGTCTGTGCCGGCGTTTCTCCCTCTCCGTTTAAAATGTCTAAAACCTTTCCATATAATTCAAAGGACTGTTCTTCTCCTAAATCTGCATCTCCTAAAAGACGTCCAAGCTGGTTCATTGCAAGATCCATCTCATCCACGATCGCATGCTGATCCACCATATAATTTTCAAACTGTGATGCCATTTCCGCACTGACCGGCAATCCGATCTTTGTCATAAGGACGGCTGTATTTACATTGACATTCGGATTGCTTCCAACGACTCTGCCCATGTCAAGGATGCTCTGTCTGCTGATCGACATCTGCTCTTTCATCATGGAATCCACCATTGTGATATTCCGCTCTGTTGCCGGAACTCCAGCCGCAGTCAGCGCATTTAACAAAATCGGATTATTGATATTGCCCGCCTGGACATAGGGACGGAGTGCGATCGTCGTCCCGTCATTCGAACGAACCTGAAAAAACATGGATTCACCCGGCTGAATGGACACTTTTCCATCCAGCCTCGCCGTGATCGTCTGCCCGTTTCCAAGTGCTAAAACAACCTTACCGTTTTTGACACTGTTAACCGTTCCCTCAAACGTGCTTCCCGGTTCTAATTCCTGCATGGACGACACAAGTTTCTGCGTTCCCTGCGCACTCATAAGCTCCTCTGTTCCATTTTTGACATTCTGGCTGTACTGCCCCAACATATCTCTGATCTGCATAACAAACCCTCATTCCAAAAAGTCTGACACTTTATTCCTCTATAAAATTATGGATAAAACTTCTGCGGTGGATCGGGGAAGGACCATATTTCTTCAATGCCGCAATATGCTCTGCCGAACCATACCCTTTATTTGACGCAAACCCGTATTCCGGCAGGATCTGATCATATTCTACCATCAGCCTGTCCCTTGTCACCTTTGCGATAATGCTCGCTGCACCAATCGAAATACTTTTTGCATCTCCTTTGATGATCGGTACCTGTGGAATGGTAACTTCCGGTATCGTCACCGCATCATTTAATAATATATCGGGTGCCGGTTCTAATTTGCTTATAGCCTCGCGCATCGCTTCATAAGTTGCCTGCAGAATATTGATCTCATCGATCCGCTGCGGAGATACCATTCCGATCCCTGCTGCAACCGCCTTCTCCATGATTTCATCATAGAGTTCCTCCCGCTTTGCTGCCGTAAGTTTCTTAGAATCATTGATATAAAGAATATCACAGTCTTTCGGCAGGATCACTGCCCCGGCAACAACAGGACCGGCAAGCGGTCCTCTTCCCACTTCATCAATCCCACAGATATAGGTGTACTGACCATATTTTCGTTCGTATTCCTGCAGTTTCCAGATCTTTTTCGTTCTTCCTCTAATTTCTGCAGTCTTTTTTTTGCCTGCTCTACAAGTTTTATGACACCACTTCTCTCATCTGACTCATATGCCATAATAAAAGAAGGCAGCATTGCTTTCCGTTGCCGCCTTTAATTCCTCTTTGATCTGTCCTATTTTTCGTTCTTCCATCTCTGACACTTCCATTTCTGCTGTCTGTATTTTTTTACAATAGACTACACCTTCCGCAGGCAAATCTATTGTCATGAGCCGTGTTTTAAAAAACCGATCTGATCAAACGGATAGATGCGAAGCCACGCACGTCCTATGATCCTTTCTCCCGCAATCGGTCCCACTTCCGCCATACGGCTGTCCATGCTGTCGTTCCGGTTATCACCCAGCACAAAATATTCATCTGCTCCAAGCTGTATCCCGTCTTTTGCCAGTCCCGGATCCCGCATCACTTCTTTTCCATATGATTCCTGCAGCTTTTCGCCATTGATATAAATGAATCCGTCCTCATCGATCCGCACATTTTCTCCGGGCAGTCCGATGATCCGCTTGATAAAATTTCTGCCATCTTCCTGAGGAAACACAATGATATCAAACCTGTCCGGATCATGAAAACGATAGGACAGTTTATCCACGATCAGATTATCTCCATCAGAAAGTGTCGGCTGCATGGAAACACCGTTTACAACCGTACGCTGCCCTACAAAATGAATGATCAAAAAAGTGATACACGCCACAAGTGCAAAATACAGAATGATTTCAAACACTGCCCGGATCTCTGTCTGTCTCATTCTGCACTGCCATCCTGTATCTTCGGACGTTCCAGTGTGATCTGTCCCAGTTTTCCACTCCGGAATTCGTCGATCAGAAGTGCTGCCGCCTTGCTGTAATCTAACTCTCCGCCCTTTGAGATACACTTTCTGTTTTCTGCGATCTGTCCTAAGATCACCGGCGGCTCTGCGTCCTCCTCCACACCGTAACGTTCCTTTAGTACGGTCGGATAATCGCTTAACAGTATTTTGATCAACTCTAATGATAATTCATCAATGTTTAAGATCTCATCCTTGATTGCACCGATCAGAGCTAAATAAAGACCAACTCTCTGATCTTCAAATTTTGGCCAGAGGATTCCAGGTGTATCTAACAGTTCCACATTCTTATTGAGCCGGATCCACTGTTTTCCTTTAGTCACACCCGGTTTATTTCCAGTCTTCGCACATGCCTTTCCAGCATAGGAATTGATAAATGTTGATTTGCCGACATTCGGAATACCTACAACCATTGCACGCACCGGACGATTTTTGATTCCTCTTTTCCGGTCACGCTCAATTTTCTCCTTACAGGCCTCCATCACAACATTTGTGACATCTTTCATTCCTGCCTTGCTCCTTGCATCCAGACATACAACATAATAACCTTTTTCACGGAAAAAATCCGACCACTCACGGTTTCTTCCCGCATCCGACAGATCTGATTTATTCATCAGGATCAATCTTGCCTTATTTTTCCCAAGTTCATCAATATCCGGGTTACGGCTTGCAAGTGGTATTCTTGCATCCACCAGTTCAATCACTAAATCGATCAGTTTTATATCTTCCTGCATCTGACGTTTTGCTTTCGTCATATGTCCAGGGTACCATTGAAATTGCATATTTTTCTCCATTTCTATCAATATTTTTTTAACATCTGTATCTTTTTACAGAAATCCAATTTCCGAAAACGGTGCAATCCGAAACCAGGCTTTTCCTATAATATAATCTTTTTTGATATTTCCGATATTTGCATAACGGCTGTCCTCACTGTTATTGCGGTTATCTCCTAAAACAAAATATTCCTCTGCTCCAAGTGTGATCTCCTCCGCTGCCAGTCCCGCATCCTCAATGGATGCCACATCCGTCTCCTCATCAAACGCTTTTCCGTTGACATATACCGTTCCATTTTTGATCTGTACGGTATCTCCCGGAACACCTATAACACGCTTTACATAATAATGGGATTTTTCATTTCCATTTGGCAAAAATACGACAATATCATTCGTTTTCGGATCTGTCACTTTATAAACAAAACGGTTTACTAAAATCTGATCTCCGCCATTTAATGTCTTAGACATCGATTGTCCTACCACACTGGTTCTAAGTCCGATAAAATAAACAAACGTAAACGCAATGAGTAACGTGAGTGCTATTTCTACTGTCCACGACAAAACTTCTTTTACCACTGCAAAATTGATTTTCTTCTTCCGTCTTCCAAAGTTTAAACCACTTTTTCTTCGTCTTACCACGTCCGTTTTCCTTTCACAAAGATGTACCTATATACTTTATCACAAAATACTGCACTTCGTAAACCATATACATGGAGAATAAAAAACGCCCCGCTGTGTTTCCACCTGCAGGGCAGCTTTTTCATATTTTTTACTTAAATTTTTCCACCTGTTCTTCTAAAAACTCCGGTGTATCAAAATAGTCGATCTTCATCGCATGTTTTACTTCGGCGAGCGTCTTCTCAGCCTCATGTTTTGCTGTCTCGCTGCCTTTCTTTAAAATGTCATACACATCACCGATACGGTTTTCGTATTCTTTTCTGCGTGCACGGATCGGAGAAAGTTCTTCCTGCATAACATTGTTTAAGAATTTCTTCACCTTGACATCACCGAGACCACCGCGTGTATAGTGGTCTTTTAACTCCTGTAAGCAGGAATACTCCGGAAGATATTCTGCGAAATGTCCGTCATTACAGAACGCATCCAGATAGGTAAATACCGTGTTGCCCTCAAGATTACCCGGATCTTCGATACGGATATGATTTGGATCGGTATACATGGACATGATCTTTTTCTTGACATCTGCTTCCGGCTCGGAGAGATAGATGCAGTTGCCGAGTGATTTACTCATCTTCGCCTTTCCGTCGGTACCCGGAAGTCTCAAGCACGCCTTATTTTCCGGCAGCAAGATCTGCGGATCGGTCAGTGTCTCGCCGTATACGGCATTAAACTTGTGCACGATCTCCTTTGTCTGCTCAAGCATCGGCATCTGGTCTTCACCGACCGGAACTGTCGTTGCATGGAATGCAGTGATATCTGCCGCCTGACTGATCGGATAACAGAAAAATCCAACTGGGATGCTTGTCTCAAAGTTACGCATCTGAATCTCTGATTTCACGGTAGGATTGCGCTGTAATCTTGATACCGTAACGAGGTTCATATAATAAAATGTCAGCTCCGTCAATTCTGTTACATAAGACTGGATAAAGATATTAGACTTCGCCGGATCGATTCCTACGGAAAGATAATCGAGTGCCACTTCCATGATATTACTGCGCACTTTTGCAGGGTTGTCTGCATTGTCGGTAAGTGCCTGTGCATCTGCGATCATAATAAAGATCTTGTCATATTCACCGGAATTCTGAAGTTCAACTCTCCGCTTTAAAGAGCCTACATAATGTCCCACATGTAATTTGCCTGTCGGGCGGTCGCCCGTTAAAATGATTTTCTGTGCCATATTTTTTCCCCTGTCAAACATATTTCTGAGTCTATTATACACGTTTTGTTTCCGTGATTCAATTTATTCTTTTACATATGGGTAATCTCTGTCAGTCTTCCCTTAAAACACGGCTGATCTGAAGACGCGCCTGCTTTGCATCGACCGGTTTTAGCAGAAATCCATCTGCGCCTAACTGTTCTGCAAGTTCCTGATCCTCTTTCCTGTCACTCATAGTGAGTACGATCACCGGAATCTTTTGAAACACCCCGGACTCCTGCCTTCTCCGCAGCACCTCGAATCCATCCATCCCAGGCATCACAATATCCAAAAGTACTGCATCGATCTTCCCAGCACTGTGTTCTACCAGATCGAGACATTCCTGTCCGCCCGATGCCTCTGCCACATCATAGATATCTTTTAAATTTTCTTTTACAATCACTCTCTGAAGTTTTGAATCATCTGCAATCAATACTGTATATCTCACAATGTCACCTATGCATATTTTCTTCTGTATTTTCTTTTATTCTGCCATAGAATGACCTGTGGTTCAACTGTCCTTTTTTCCCAGTATTTTTATATGGAATAATCAAAAGACTGTCCGACTGCTTTTTCTTCTTTTGTCATCACGGAATCTGCCCTGCTTTCATAAATCACGTTATCTATTTTTTTCAGCAGTTCTTCCCAGGAGGAAGCGGAAACGGTCACTTTATCCGCATCCGATGTCTTTTCTGTATCTTTCGCCTTACCGGTACCATCTGTCTTTCCCTTCTTATCTGTCCGGTCCGCCTTTTTCTCCTCCGCACGTTTTTCCTGTGCTTCCCTCTGCGCTTTCTTTTTCTCTTTTGCCGCAGCTTCTTTTTTGTCCGCGATACGCTCTCTCTGGGATGCAAGAGATTTGTCCACAACCGCAAAAAATGATGCATTTCCGTGGTCATCAAAGGTCATTCCAAAAGAGCTTACCGAATCGGCTTTCGAGCCAAGACTATCTTTCATCTGATTTAGCCGGGAAGCTGCATTGTTTAAAATCCCCTCATATTTTGCACGATACTCCTCATCTTCCGCCATCTTTTCGATCTTGTCGGAATCGATTAAAACAAGAAGTTCCTTGGAACTCTGGTACATGCCTTTCTTGCTCTCCGCTTCCTCTTTTTTCTCCGGAGAGACAAGAATAAAATCCATATTAGAATATTTTGCTTTTAATTTTTCATAATACTTTTGGGCCTTATCGCTCAGGACCGGATCACCTATGGTTCTGCCGCTCACCTTGCTTTTCTTTGTGGTCTTGTCTGCCTCTTTTGTAACGTCGGCCTTTTTATTGCTGTCTGTTTTTTTGTTGTGTTCTGTGCGGTAAGAATAGTCCGCTGCATAAGAATTTAATGCACTGTTGCTGCTGATCTCACTCATATTTTTATCCTCCCTGAAAAATTTGTTTTCGCCTTCTAATTCCATTTATCCGGCAGTTTTTGTTTCTATTATGGTTATCGGCTCATTTTGGGATTAATTTATACAGATACATACTTGACTTTTCAGGAAGAACAGATACACTTTATAACAGCAAATTACATGACATTATTCAGAAAGAAGTGTTTACAAATGATGCAGAACCAGATACAAAAAAATCCATATGGATATTCCCTGGCACCAGTTTACGGGATCGGATAAATCACTCCCGATCACCCAGACAGGACTGACTGAAAAACGCTTCAGTGATCGGTCGTACCGGTCTTATGATGCTCTCCTGCGGTACCGGAGCATGGCGTGTGCGCAGTTCCATGAACAGTCTTGCCACTCTGCTCGGTGTTACCTGTACCGCTGACATTGGACTGATGTCGATCGAATATACCTGCTTTGACGGAACCGACTGTTACTCGCAGTCTCTCTGCCTGACAAATACCGGTGTCAATACTTCAAAATTAAACCGGCTGGAACGCTTCGTCAATGATTTTGACCATGAATGCTGCACAATGTCCGGCGAACAGATCCATACTTATTTAGACAGATTGAACAGATCCATGGGCTTTACTCCCCATTTGCACTTGGATGTGCATCAGCGCTTGCATGCAGCGCATTTACATTTTTACTCGGCGGCGGACCTATTGAAATGCTCTGTGCCTTCTTTGGTGCCGGCATTGGAAATTATCTGCGGTGCAAACTGACAAACATCATTTTACACTGTTTCTCTGCATTGCAGCATCCGTCTCAAGTGCCTGTCTGGTTTATGCCGGACTGTTAAAAATTGCAGAGCTGCTGTGGGGAATCTCTATTCAGCATGAAGCAGGTTATATCTGTGCCATGCTCTTTATCATTCCCGGTTTTCCATTTATTACCAGCGGAATCGACCTCGCAAAACTTGATATGCGCTCCGGTCTTGAGCGTCTCGCCTACGCACTGATCATTATTGCCGTCGCCACTATGTTTGCCTGGATGGTAGCCCTTTTACTTCATTTGCAGCCTGTAGATTTTCTTCCTTTAAAACCTTACTCTGACAGAAAAGATCATCTTCCGTCTGCTTGCAAGTTTCTGCGGCGTATTCGGATTTTCAATCATGTTTAACAGTCCCAGACAGCTTGCAGCTGCTGCAGCCGTGATCGGCGCCATTGCAAATACATTCCGGTTAGAACTTGTGGATCTTCTCGGAACACCTTCCGCGGCCGCTGCATTTTTAGGTGCACTGACCGCTGGACTGCTCGCATCCCTTTTAAAAAACCATGTCGGTTATCCAAGGATTGCGATCACCGTTCCATCTATCGTTATCATGGTTCCCGGATTATACCTGTACCGCGCGATCTATAATCTCGGCATCATGTCTTTGGATGCATCGGCCTCCTGGTTTGCCTCTGCGATCCTTATCATCGTATGCCTGCCTCTCGGACTGATCTTTGCAAGAATACTGACCGATAAGATGTTCCGGTACTGTACCTGATATTTTATTCTTTCAATAAATATTCATCTCTCTTTGCTCCTGTGGAAACAAGGTAAATGGAATGTCCGATCAGTTCCTCGATCCTCTCGATATACTTCTTTGCATTTTCCGGAAGATCATTCCAGTTTCTGCAGGATGAGATGTCGCAGTTCCAACCATCTAACATCTCAACCTCCGGTTTTGCAGCATCAAGCAATACATTTGTCGGGAAATCCGTGATGAGCTTTCCGTTCACACGGTATCCCGTGATAACGGGGATCTTTTCAAAGCTGCTCAATACATCCAGTTTGGTCAGGGCAATATCTCCTGCATTCTGACACTGCAGTCCATATCTGCTTGCAACTGCATCAAACGGCCCGACTCTTCTTGGACGTCCGGTTGCAGCACCAAATTCATTTCCCGCCTTTCTTAATTTATCGTTCCATTCCCCGTCAGCGGCTTTCTCAGCGACAAATGGTCCCTCACCAACACATGTAGAATATGCCTTCATGACACCTACGACACGCTCCGGTTTTCTTTTTGGAATACCCGCTCCGATCGTTGCATAGGCTGCGATCGTACTAGAGCTTGATGTGTAGGGATAAATTCCGTAATCAATATCACGCAATGCGCCAAGCTGTGCCTCAAAGAGGATATCTTTGCCTTCTGCGGCTGCCTTTTCCAACAGCACCCCCGTATCGGTAATATACGGCTTTAAAAATTCTGCCTGTCCCTTGCACCAGTCCATGACCTCTTCTACTGAGAGTGGTTTTTGGCCATATACCTTTTCAAGAATCAGATTTTTGCTCTCTACGATCATTACGATCCGTTTTTTGATCACTTCCGAATCCAGATATAAAAGTTCTCCCATCCGAAGCGTTTTCTTCATATATTTATCGCCATAGGCATAGGCGATTCCTCTTTTTGTGGAGCCAAATGCCTCCCCGGTCTTAGAGAGTCTCTCCTCCTCTAAAACGTCCTGTCTGACATGGAATGGCATGCAGACGGTTGCTTTTTCCGATATCTTTAAATTTTCCGGACTGATTTTTACATTCATGTAACGCATCATCTCGATCTCATGTCTTAAGTGATCCGGATCAATGACCATTCCGTTTCCAAGTACACAGACAACCTCCGGATGCAGAATACCGGACGGCAGCAGATTCAAAACAAATTTACCTTTATCTGTCACTACGGTATGTCCTGCATTGTTTCCTCCCTGATAACGAACCACATAATCGGCGTGTTCACTTAATAAATCTACGACACGTCCTTTTCCTTCATCGCCCCAGTTAATACCAGTTACTGCTGTTAACATAAATATTCACACTCCTTTTATGCTTGTGCATGTACAATCTTATCTGCTGTATCAATACTCTTTTCCAACCGTTCCGAAAAACGGTGGATCGGTAAAAATACGCCCAGTTCATCAAACCTCTGACCTTCATCTTCCAAAGAATCCTGTCCGTAATAAACAAAGGAACGCGGCAGGTCCTTTTGCAGTTTCATCATGATATCCCACACTGCTGCATAAGCCTGTGCTTCCGTCCTCTGCTGTTTTACCGTATCCGGCAGTTCATAGACAAGCAAAAGACCGATGTGCTCACCCATCTTATATTCCATCACATCCATCGTATCCGCATCATAGCTGTGACGCTTGCGGTATCCGTATGCAAGATACATCTTTACACCTTTCTCTTTCCGGAATACCTTTTTAAACCGGTTATAATCTTTTTCACTCACATGGATCTCCTTTGTCTGGATCAGATTTCCATCCTCGTCCGTGAGCAGATACGGATTGACCTGTCCGTCCGCATTAAAGCGGAACGGTGCCAAAAATGAGTTGCGCAGTAAGTCAAACATGCTGTTTTTACAGACTGCCATCAAAAATGCTGTCAGATCCCGGTTTTTATAGGCATCAAACAATGCCTTAGCAAACTGTTCCGGTGGAAGATATCCTCCCACCAGTTCAAGATCCGAATCAATTTCTCCATAAAAAGTCTGCATCAGACGCTCACAGGCTTCCGGATCTTTCAAGATTTTATCAAACAACAGATCTGCTTTTTCTTCTCTTGGAAATATTGTCTCCATCCTTTTTCCCTCCATTATCTAATCTTTTCTAAGAACATCAGCAGAAAACTGATCAACAGAAGTCCACCGGATATCCAGATCACATGAAACCCGTACCTCACAGACAGATTTCCTCCGATTCCCGCACCAACCGCAAAGAATAAAATGATTCCAAAATAGTAAAGTGCCTGTCTGATCTGTTCCGGTCTTTTTTCCCTGAGATACAGTGAAAACGCTGCCGTCCCACTCCGCAGATTTCCGATGCACATTGTGCTCGCGTAGGAATATCCGCCGACTTTCCGGAATGTCTGCACCTGCATGGCACAGGAAAAAGAAACTAACACGGTTGCTGCCATATTAAGATTCTCCGGAAGAAATCCCACAAACACCAGGATTGCCATCTCACAGAGTAATACTGACTGTCTCCAGTGCAGCTTTCTCGCATACTTAAAACTTCCCTGTATCCTCTCTGCCACAAACACACCGACTGCAAATGCGAGCAATGGGAACAGATAACGCAATCCCTCACTCCACTCTCCCATCATAAAATGCTGACTCATGAGTACCACGTTTCCGGTCTGTGCATTCGAAAACACGCCATCTCTCGTAAAATAAGTGTATGCATCCTGGAACCCACCGGACAGTGCCAGAAACACACTCGTGATAAACGCCTCCGACATCTGCACTTTCGTACTCCTTGGCTCATTTTGATTCAAAGCCAATGTTCTCACCTCTTATTCCCGTTTTTTCTCATTGATTTCTTACATCGACTGTATTATAGTATCCCTGTTATCAGATGTAAAAAGTATTATTGATATATCCATCATATGATTTTTATATAATAAATAAAAGGAGATAAAACACCGCATGATCACTTACGACTATTACCGTATTTTCTACTATGTTGCACAGTATAAAAGTTTTACCAGAGCTGCAGAGGCACTGCACAATAACCAGCCAAATATCACAAGGTGCATGAATAATCTGGAATCGGAATTAAACTGTACACTGTTTTTGCGCTCTAACAAGGGGATAACGCTGACTCCCGAAGGAAAAAGATTATATGAACATGTTGCGATTGCCTATGAGCAGCTGTCGCTTGGGGAAGATGAGATCCGTCAGAATAGGGATCTCGAAAATGGACTGGTTTCCATCGGAGCCAGTGAAAATGCGCTGCGCCTGCTATTGCTTCCGGTATTAGAACGTTTTCACGAACAATATCCACATGTGCGCATCCGTATTTTCAATCACTCCACACCACAGGCAATTTTAGCATTAGAGAGCAAGGTCGTCGATTTTGCAGCAGTCACCTCACCACTTACCATCCAAAAGCCACTGCACAAAACACACCTTGCCTCCTACCGCGAAATTCTGATCGGAGGAACAAAATATAAAGAACTGGCTTCACAGATCCGAAGCTTAAATGATCTTTCCGGAATACCGGTTATAGGGCTTGCCGACGGCACCGGGACCAGAGAATTGTATCACCGTTATTTCTTAAGTCATGGTCTGATGTTCGCACCTGATATGGAGGCTGCCACCACCGACCAGATCCTTCCTATGATCACACACAATCTCGGTATCGGTTTTTACCCGGAGGAGCTCGCTGCAGAGGCGATCGCACGCGGCAGCGCCTACGCGATCCGTCTCGTCGAACCCATACCGGAACGTGAAATCTGTTTAGTCACAAACAGCAGCACCCAGATGAGTGCTGCTGTCCGCAAAGTAATTTCTTTTCTTTAAACCATTATCGGTCTTCCCTGAAGTACGCTTCTCCAAGGCTTGCCGGCGGCTGGTTTTCCTGTTTATTTCGTTTACTTGTGATCACAAGTACAATGATCGTCACCACATAAGGAAGCATCTTGCAGAGTTCCTGTGTTGCACGGGTCAGTCCCGGCAAATAGATATATAAAATATAAAGTCCTCCAAACAGGAATGATCCCCAGATTGCATGATCCGGATTCCAGAGTGCTAAAATAACCAGTGCGATTGCCAGCCATCCACGGTCACCAAATCCGTTATTTGACCAGGTTCCTCCAAGATATTCCATGACAAAATAGAGACCTCCAAGACCTGCGATTGCTGCTCCTGTCACGGTTGCGACATATTTATATCTTGATACATTGATACCTGCAGCATCTGCAGTTGCCGGGCTCTCCCCGACTGCACGTAAGTTTAAGCCGCGTCTGGTCTTTTTCAGAAAATAAGTCATACACACGGCAAGGATCACGGATAAATAGGTCAGAAATCCATAGGAAAATAATAAATCTCCGATAAATGGAATTGCAGAGAGTCCCGGTATTTTTGCGCGGAATGCTGCCGCTGTCGTCTGTACAGAAATCTGTCCGACACCTCCGGCAAGTTTTGAAATAGAACCGCCGAAGAAGTTACCAAAACCTACTCCAAACGTTGTTAAAGCCAGACCAACAACATTCTGATTTGCACGCAGTGTGATCGTCAGGAAACTGTAGATCAGCCCACCTAATGCAGACACGATCAGTGTTGCCAGAAATGCAATCAACAGTCCAACAAATCCATTCGGGTTTTCTTTGCCATTTTCATAAAAGAATGCCCCCATCAGACCGGAAATACCGCCCATATACATGATACCCGGGATTCCAAGATTTAAATTGCCGGATTTCTCTGTCACGATTTCTCCGGTTGCACCAAATAAAATTGCAACCCCCTGTCCGATCGCTTTTTGTATGAATGTCATAAGCAGATTCATTTATTTTCCCTCCTTATGGTTCTTTTTCCATTCCAGCTTATAATTGATGAAAAATTCACAGCCGATTAAGAAAAACAGTAAAATACCGGTAATGATATCCGACGCATTCTCATTTAAACCAAACTGGGAAGCGATCTGAATCGATCCCTGCTGCATAAATACCAGAAATGCAGATACTAAGATCATTGCAAACGGATTAAATTTTGACATCCACGCAACAATGATGGCGGTAAATCCACGTCCACCGGCTGTACTTGTGGAGATCGTATGGCTCGCACCGCTGACGATCAGGCAGCCTGCGATTCCGCAGATCGCACCGGAGAGCATCATCGTGCGGATGATTACTTTTTTTACATTGATACCGGCATAGCGCGCAGTATTCTGGCTCTCGCCGACAACTGCGATCTCATATCCCTGTTTGCTGTATTTCATGTATACATACATGCCGAGTGTGATGATCAGAACAACGATCACGTTCAGTCCATACATATTTCCAAAAATGGATGGGAACCATCCTTTCTGTCCAGCTGCATTGATGATGCCGACCGTGTTAGAACCGGACGGATTCTCCCAGAATACGATGGCAAATGTGACAAGCTGCATTGCCACATAATTGAGCATCAATGTAAACAATGTCTCATTTGTATTGAAATATGCCTTAAACACTGCCGGGATCAGTCCCCAGATCAGACCTGCCGCTGCACTGGCAACAAAGATCAGTATCAAAAGCAGCCAGTTTGGCATTGCATCCCCTGCATAGATCATCAGTGCTGCAGTTGCCATACCTCCCATTAAGATCTGTCCCTCAGCTCCAATGTTCCAGAATTTCATTTTAAATGCCGGTGTCAGTCCGATCGCAATACATAAAAGCACCAATGTCTCTCGGATCGTTACCCACACACGACGGCTGCTTCCTACCGCACCGTCTATAATACCAAGATATACCTGGATCGGATTCTGTTTTGTGATTGCAACGATCACAAGTCCCGCAACGATCAGTGATAATGCAACGGCTGCAAGCCGGATTCCCCATGCTTTTGCTGTGCTGATCGTATCGCGTTTTATCATACGAACTGCCGGTTCTTTTACTTCTTTACTCATTTGCCTGTTTCTCCTCTCCCGAACCTGTCATCAAAAGTCCAAGTTTTTCTTTTGTGGTACTTCTAGCATCCACAATACCGGAAACTCTTCCGCCATTTAACACAAGGATCCTGTCACACAGCTCTAAAAGCACATCTAAGTCCTCGCCGACACAGATGACTGCAACTCCCTTTTTCTTCTGGTCGTTTAGCAGATTATAGATCGTATAGGAAGAGTTGATATCAAGCCCACGCACCGGATATGCCACCATCAGCACGTTTGGATTGCTTGCGATCTCACGTCCAACAAGGATCTTCTGTACATTTCCACCGGAAAGGCGGCTGACCGGAGTCTCAACTCCCGGCGTCACGACTTCAAGCTTGTCCACGATTTCCTGCGCAAGCTGCTTTGGTGCCTTACGGTCTGCAAAGAAATGTTTTCCTTCCTTGTAACTGCGGATCATCATATTATCCGTCAGATCCATGGAACCGACTAATCCCATTCCGAGACGGTCCTCCTGGGACAAAGGATAAGGCGATACCAAGTTTTTTTGATATCCTCCGCCTTCATATCGGAGATCTTTTCGACTTTTCCCTCCGGTGACTCATAAAGGATCTCACCACTCTCGATCGGCTGCAAACCAGCCACAGACTCTAAAAGTTCTTTCTGTCCGCTTCCGGAAATGCCTGCGATACCAAGAATTTCGCCGCTGTATGCGGTAAAGGAAGCCTCTTTTAATACTTTTAAACCTTCCTTGTTCCGGCATGTTCACACCGCGCATCTCAATTCGTTTTTTTGCATTTTCCGGTTCGGTACGGTTGATATCAAGCGTTACTTTTTCACCGACCATCATCTCAGTTAGAGACTCTACCGTTGCACCTTTTGTCTCCACCGTATCTATATACTTTCCTTTTCGAAGCACTGCCACACGGTCAGAAAGCTCTAATACTTCGTTTAACTTGTGTGTGATGATGATGATGGATTTTCCTGCGGCACGCATGTTGCGCAATACCGCAAATAATTTTTCAGTCTCCTGCGGTGTTAAAACGGCAGTCGGCTCATCTAAGATCAGAATATCCGCGCCACGGTATAAAACCTTTACGATCTCAACGGTCTGTTTCTGGGAAACGGACATATCATAAATTTTCTGGGATGGATTTAAATCAAAACCATAGCGGTCTGTCAGTTCTTTGACTTCTTTTTCCACCTGTTTTAAATTCAGGCGTTCTTTTCCCGGCAGACCTAAAATAATATTCTCGGCGGCTGTCAGGATATTGATCAGCTTGAAATGCTGATGAATCATTCCAATTCCGAGTTCGAAGGAATCTTTCGGGGACCGGATCGTCACGGTTTTCCCATTCACACGGATTTCTCCCTCATCCGGGAATAAATACCGGAGAGCATGTTCATCAGCGTAGTCTTTCCACTACCATTCTCTCCTAATATAGAAAGGATCTCTCCCTTTCTCACTGTCAGATTTACATTGTCATTTGCGACAACCTCTCCAAAACGTTTGGTGACTCCCAAAAGTTCAATCGCATTTACCGGTTCCACAAACAGTCCTCCTTTAACGTAAACTGCGGAACTGTGATAAAAGGTCTGTCCTTTCACAGTTCCGCTTATTTATGATACAAAAAGCATTCATTCAGACATGCTCTTTTGCATTATGGCAGAATTATATTCTGCTAAAAATCTTAATCAATCATTCTGCACCGCAGATGCTCTTAGTTGGTCACAGAAGTGATACCATCAATAATGATATCGAAAGATGGAGCAGATGCCAGCTCAGACTCATGATAGTATCCGTCTGATACATAATCTGCATATTTTGCATAATCGCCACCTTCTGCGATCAGGTCTTCTAAGGAAGAACCATTTACAGTAAATGCGGATGTATCGAATACATGAAGTGATCCGTCTTTGATTGCATTTTCAACTTCTGTTACTTTTGCGTCTGTTCCCTCTGCTGCAACTGCCTCGTTGATCGGTGTAATGTCAACTGCACCTTCTGCAAATCCCTGACACCAGTCAGTCTCGATTGCTGTTCCGTCTAATACACACTGTACTGCATGTGTATAGTAAACACCCCAGTTATTTGTCGGAGAAGTAAGTGCTGCATCCGGAGCAACAGTTGTCATATCAACGTTGTAGCCGACACATGGAACTTTCTTATCCTCACAGGTACTTGGAGCACCAGTGGTATCTGCATGCTGGCTGATCAGAACACATCCGTCATCGATCAGTTTTGCTGCTACCTCTGCCTCACCGGACATATCTGCCCAGCTGTTTGTATACTGTACTTCCATAGTTGCGGAAGGACACTGGCTCTTTGCTCCTAAATAGAAAGAAGTAAATCCGGAAATAACCTCTGCATACGGGAATGCACCAACATAACCGATCTTAGCTGTATCCTCTGTGATGGTTCCGTCTGCGATCATCCCGTTTAATTTCATACCCGCAACAACGCCGGAAACATAACGTGCTTCGTATATAGAATCAAAATAGTTGTGCATATTGGAAAGTCCGGAAGATGCTGCCTGATATCCGGTTGCATGGCAGAACTGAACCTCCGGGTACTCTGCTGCTGCCTGAAGCAGGTAGCTCTCATGTCCAAAGCTTGTACCGAAAATAATGTTACATCCCTGATCTGCTAAATCAACTGCTGCATCATAAGCAGATTCATCTTCCGGGATCAGAGTTTTCTCTACGACCTGATCCTCAGATAATCCGAGATTGCTCATCATCTGATCGATACCAGCCATATGTGCTGCTGTATATCCCTCGTTCTCATCACCAATGTAGATCACACCTACCTTGATATCCGATGCTGATTTTGCTTCGCCGGCTGCTGCACTGCTCTCTGTCGCAGCTACAGTATTGTCTGCAGCACTGTTATCTGCTGCATTGCCTGCTGATGCATTGTCTGCAGCTCCATTTGAACCACATCCTGCCAGCATGGAAACGGTAAGTCCCATTGTCAATAATACGCTTAATGCTTTCTTCATTTTTTCATCCTCCTGTATCACTACTTGATAGAAATACATGAGTAAATTTAGCATAGAGAAATTTTTCCGTCAATGCAATTTTCGCCGTATTTCACCCAAAATCCAATTTTTAGCGAAAAATTTTTTCATTTATAAGCGGAGGTTATTTTTATCATTCCAGGAACTTATGGAATTTTCTATTTTCTGCCATTTATGTTTTCAAATGCCTTAACGAAAGATTTTTATAATTCCTCTGTCATTCAACTGTTTCAGAAATGAAACCAGAAGCGGTACTACAAACAGGCCGATAATTCCAAAAAATTTTAAGCCAATCAGCATACACGGCAGCATAATCACCGGTGATAACCCCATCTGTTTTCCCACCAGTTTCGGCTCGATCAGATTCCGCACGACTGTTATTACAAGGTAAAGCGCGAACACACCGACTCCGGTAGAGATCCTTCCCGATGCGAAGGCGAGTACCGCCCACGGGATCAGCACTGTACCGGTTCCAAGCACCGGAAGGATATCAAGTACCGCAATAATAAATGCAATGGCAAATGCATTTTTGATTCCAAGCAAAAACAGACCTGCCACAAGTTCCGCAAACGTGATCCCGAAGATCAGACAATAAGAGATAATGCATTTTCCCATCGTCCCTGTCATATAATTTTTTCCATCCCGGAACGCACGCTGGTATTCCGCCGGAATCTGCCGCTTTAAAAATGCCCTGATCTGTGGAAATTCCAGTTCCATAAATACCGTTGCGATCACTGTGATCAGAAGTTTCATAAAAAATCCCGGTATTCCTGCTGCCATCCCGGATACCCCGTCAATAACACCATCTGAAATGCCCGACATCAACTTGCCTGCATTCTTTATCGTCTGTGCTGACTCCGCACCGACATCCTGCAATCCTTGCGTTTTTCCAGTCTGCCCTACCGGATAAAACACAACTGACAAACGTTCCACCCACTGATAAAAACGCTGCATAACAGGCACAACCGTATCCGAAAAAAAGACAGACAGCTCCCGCGTCAGATCATAGATCAGCCTCACCAGATAACTGCCTGCAAAATAAAGGACGGCTGCCAGAAGTATATAAAAGAAAAGAACCGTTGTAACCGCCACGATTCCTCTTTTGATATGTGTTCTCTCCGTAATGAACTTTACTGCTCCAGCCAATAGCGCCGCCACTGCAAACGCCGCAAGAAACGGAAACAGCACAGAACCTGCCGCCTTAAGCACTACCCACAAAATCACAAGCCACACCACCCAGAATGCAAATCCGGTCAGAAAATCCTTTTGCCGCCTCAATCGTTCTTCTCTGTTCATCGCCCACCATTTTTCCTTTACTGTATCTCTTTTTCATCCACTATTATTATCTATATCCTCTTTCGGTGGTATTATGTATCCTTTAGATTAGGATTATATATTTCTTTTCGATTTGTAGTACATCACTCACTATGAAAAAAAGCCCACAGCATACCATCTCTGGCATACTGCGGGTGTTTGACCGTGACATAAGATGCACGGAATCCCTCTTATTCTTCTAATTTTAAGATATAAATACAGTTTGGCTTATCAACCTTGACCGGCGCACCGTTCTGCAGAGAGAAACCTTTCTCATAATTGATCGTATAAGATACGATATCATTGGATGTATTATTTATAGTAAGATAATGTTTCTCATCCGGATAAATTGCAAGCATTTTCGGATAATCACTGTCTACTTTAGTGCGGAATGCCTGTGTCAGCATACCTGTTGCAGGATCGATCTCATATGCAACCACTGTGTTCACACCGGCATTGGAAACAAAGAGATATTTTCCGCTCTTAGTGATCTCCATACCGGATGCGGCACAGATATCTTCCTCTTTCTTTCCCTGTGTTGTGATCGTCTGGATCTTATCAACTGTGGCTGTTCATTTTCAACGGAGTATTTGTACACTTCGATCTCCATGTTAGTCAACTCATACAGGATATAAGCATATTTTCCATCTCTGGAAAAACGGATCATTCTCGGCGCATGACTCAAGCGGTCCACGAATGATATCCACCAAGTTTTAATTTTACCCATAAGTATAGTCCACACGGTAGATCTTAACCTGATCTAATCCATTATCAACTGCACATAAAACTTCTGATCCGGTGTCAGTTTTACACAGTCAACATGTGGTGTGTTGGTAACGTCGTCGCTTCCGCGCGCCATACCTATATGGAAATACCATCTGCGATAGCTCCGATGCTTCCACTTTTTCAAGATGCATCATCGTCACACGTCCGTCATGATGTCCACCAACGAAAAGATAACGATTCTCATCATCCACTTCCACATAGCATCCTCTCATGCCGCCAATCCACTGTTTATTCACAGCCTCAAGATCTCCATCCGGAAGAACCTTAAATGCTTCCACACCTTCATCAGCAATCGAATAAAGGAACTTTCTATCCTTTGAAACAACAAGATCTGACGGATTATTGATTGGTACTACTTTACGTTCTTTCATACTGCCATTTGCCACATCCACATCATAAATATGGATTCCGACACTGTTTTCATGAGTATAAGTACCTACATAAGCCACATATTTTTCCTTTTTCATACTTTTATCCTCCTTATTTTTCGGAGCAGAGGATTTTCCTCCCTACTCTTTTCTTCGTAAAATATCATACTTCTCAAGCGGATGCCCCAGATCAATATATAAAACCTGTTTTGGATGCGGTGCTGATTCCATATCTGCTCCATCCTCATCCACAATCCGTTTCACAGTCACCGTCAGATTTTCTCCATCCGGCTTCATAATCTCAATCTCTTCACCAACCGAAAACTTATTGCGCTGTTCGATCCGGTAAAGTCCTTCTTCATTCTGCTCTCCGACAATTCCCAAATACGTGTACTCTTTCAGGTAGGTGTTATTGTCGTAAATCTGTGCTTCATCCGAAGGTTTCCCAAAGAAAAATCCGGTTGTAAACTGGCGGTAGGTACAGTTGGATATCTGATCTAAATACCATGGCAGATTCTTTTTGTAAAGTTCTGGCGACTCTTTATAATCGTCAATTGCTTTGCGGTAAGTTCTTGCCACAGTCGCAACATAGAGTGCTGTCTTCATTCTACCCTCTATTTTAAAACTGTCAATACCCGATTCCATTAATTCCGGTATGTGTTCGATCATACAAAGATCTTTTGAATTAAAGATGTAAGTTCCACGCTCATTCTCATAAACTGGCATATACTCGTTTGGTCTCGTTTCCTCCACGATGGAATATTTCCAGCGGCACGGATGTGTACATGCTCCCTGATTCGCATCACGTCCGGTAAAATAGTTAGATAACAGGCATCTTCCGGAATAAGAAATGCACATTGCACCGTGAATAAACGTCTCTATCTCAAGGTCATCCGGTATATTTGCACGAAGTTCTTTAATTTCATTTAAAGAAAGTTCACGGGCCGATACCACACGCTTTGCACCGAGTCCATACCAGAAACGGTATGTTTCGTAGTTGGTATTATTCGCCTGTGTACTGATATGGCGCTCAATATCCGGGCAGACTTCCTTTGCAATCATAAACACACCAGGATCTGCGATGATAAGTGCATCCGGTTTTTCTTCTTTTTCAAAAGAATCTAACTCTTTAAAATATTCCCTTACACCCTCTAAATCGTCATTATGTGCAAGGATATTTGCTGTCACATATACTTTTACCTCATGATCATGTGCAAAACGGATTCCTTCTCTCATTTCCTCCATGGAAAAATTCTTGGCTTTTGCACGAAGTCCAAATGCTTCGCCACCGATATACACAGCATCTGCACCATAGATCACTGCAATTTTTAGCACCTCAAGGCTGCTTGCCGGTATCAAAAGTTCCGGTCTTCTCATAACTTATCTATCCTTTCGTATCTTTCTCAGATACGCCCTTTCTATTTTTTCCATGTGCTGACGGTCACTCCGTCACCGATCGGCAAAACCGCCGTGACAAGACGCTCGTCATGTGTCAGTTCATATAGATACTCCCTCATTCTCTTATGGATCGTGCGGTTTCTCCTCGTCACCGCAAAACGGGATTCTATGATATCTCCATCCTGCAGCACATTGTCAGAAACCAATGTTCCTTCGGAGCCAAGCAGTCTTAAAATATCCGGCATAAAATGAATATACTGTCCCTTTGCGGCATCCATAAAAATGAAATCATAAGATTCCGTCAGTGTCGGAAGGATCTGCGCTGCATCTCCTTCTAACAGCGTGATCTGTTTTTCTTTCCCTGCACGGATAAAATTTTCTTTTGCGATCGGGATTCTCTTTTCATAATTCTCGATCGTTGTGATCTCACACGGCACCGGATCATATTCCGCCATCAAAATGGCAGAAAATCCGACTGCGGTCCCCACTTCAAGGATCCGCATCGGACGTTTCATTGCAAGAAGCAGCTTTAAAAACTGCTGCATCTCTTTCCTTATGATCGGCACATAATTCTCTAGTGCTTCCTGTTCTATCTGATCTAAAATACTGGTGTTTCCTGTATCAAGTGAATTGATATAGGTGACCAGACGTTCATCTACTATCACTCGACTGCTCCTGCCTGTTCATTCTCATCTGTATTCTGGTTTTCTTCTCCGGCATTATCCGCCCCGGTATCATCCGAAGATGTTCCGTCCGATGAATCCAGATCTGTTCTTTGTTCTGTGCTCTCTGTGCTTTCCGTACTCTCTCAGATTCTGCCGCCATAACACCATCATATCTTTCGCTGTCATGGATGTATTTAACGTGTAGGTTCCTGTTTTTAACTTTCCATGATACGCTGACATACGAAGCTGTACATAAAACAGATTCGCATCGCGGATCAGCCCCTCTTTCTTTAACAGCTTACCAATCTGATATTCCGACAGATCTCCCGTCACATCTACGGTCACATCGGTTCCAGGTTTTTCTTCCACCGGTCCTTCGGTAAACACCCGATAGCCGAAATCATAGCAAAAACTGCCCAGCTTTATCAAACCGATCACAACAAGTAACATGACCAGAATCGAAAAACTGATGCTGACAAATTTTAATACCAGTTTATTCAGCTTCATATGAAATCCTCCAGACTATTCCTCAAATCCAACTTCAAAATCCAGTTCTTCGATCAGCGTCCAGTTGACCTTCTGCACCACACGGCAAAAAGCATTTTCTGCTGCAAGATATTCTGCGACAAGTGGATTTTTCCGAAACTCACGGTATTCCTGTTCCATCTTATCCGTCGCATCATAAAGATCCACATTTCCATCACTGTTCTGTAACAGATAATTTTTGTGGCGAAATGCGTGGATCTGCTGCTCTAACTGCGGCTGATTGTGCACTCTGTTTTTGATATCCTGATATCTGATATATTCCTCGCTGAATTTGATTGCATCCACCAGTTCCTGCATGGCTTCATCCATTCTGCTCATGATACATCTGTCCTTCCTACACTTCCATAATGATCGGCATGATCATCGGTCTGCGCTTTGTCTCTTTCCACACGAAATCACCTAAAGAATCCTTGATCTCATTTTTTGATCTTGCCCCAGTCGGTGATTCCTTTATCCATACAATACTGCATCTTATCTTCAAGCAGATGCTTTGCATCCTCCATCAGACTCTTCTGCACCTCTGACATAGACAAATCCACGGGATACGATATCCGGACCCGCAAGCACCTGTCCGGAACCGCTCTCTAATGT
>ENA-OQHF01000185-OQHF01000185.1-human-gut-metagenome-genome-assembly--contig:-NODE-185-length-39243-cov-7.445393_pt1 | contig 39243 bp, 28 predicted proteins | sample MGYA00242559_ERZ504709 | MGnify/ENA primary metagenome ERZ504709 (study PRJEB26092, sample SAMD00036203) | human gut metagenome | host: Homo sapiens | study: EMG produced TPA metagenomics assembly of... | reverse complement strand
ATATGGGTTTTCAATGCTTTTTTTACTCTTTCTCAAAATACTGTGGATAAATTCCCTTCAATTTGTCCAGTTCATTAAAAATTCTGCTGATATGTGCCTTTATAACTCTAAGATACATTCTTTTGTCCTTTTTTTTTAAATAGCTTCTATAAGCATCTCATGTTCATCGTTTGTTTTTGCACTGATAGAACTATTCAACTCTGCAAGATATCTGATTCTGTTATAATGGCTCATCTGTGTCTGAATTATATTTTTGGCAAGCAATTCTCCGGAACACTCATAAATCAACTCATGAAACGCATTATCAATCTCTATTCTTGGAATTTTTTCATTTTCTTCCGTGTAATGAATCAGTCTTTCATTCAGAATCGCCATTTTGTCAAGCAGCTCACTGTCCGCATTTTCAAAAACAGCATCAACCATGCCCATCTCAAGACTTTTTCTGACAAACCACTCCTGTGCAGAACGTCTGCAGTTAATACATGCCACATAGGTCCCGGACTGTGGAATAATCTTTAAAAGACCTTCTTTCTCAAGATTCACAATGGCTTCCCTTGCCGGTGTTCTTGACACATCATACCGCAGTGCAACTTTCTGGGCACTGATGGAATCTCCTGGCAACAGCCTGAAATTCATGATGTCATATTTCAGCTTTTCATAAGTTTCTTCATTTAATGATTTTTCCATCGCTTCGCAGCCTTTCCATCCATAAGAAACCGCCTGTTCTACATTACAGATATTTTTTAAGTGTTGCTCTTACTGCACCTTTTCCTGCAATTTCTTCAACAAACAGTTCTTCAATTTTATCACCGATTCCCGCTTCATATAAATTTATACCAAATATATTCGCATTTGACAATAAATTTTTAAGCTGGCCTGTATAGGACGATGGTTCTGCAAATCTTACACCATCAAGCTGTGCCTTTAATTCTTCTGCCATAGGGTCTGCTGACAATTCAAAGCTTTCTCCATTGTCATCAATGCCAAGAAGATACCGGCACCATCCGGCAATTGCAAGCGGTATTGCCGTAAGTGATTCTGCACTTCCCTCTTTTTCAACGTATGCTTTAATCGTTTCGCCATATCGTATGCCAACTTTTTGTGATGTATCCGTTGCAATTCTCTGCGGTGTATCCGGCATAAATGGATTTGGTATTCTTACATGAAGTACCTCATCTGCAAATTTTTCAGGCGAAATGATACCCGGATCCGTAACCACCGGCATCCCTTCAACCAATCCTATCCGTCTTACAAGCTCTGAAAGTTCCTTATCCTTCATTTCATCTGCAATAAGATTATATCCCAGAATGCATCCATATACTGCGAGTGCTGTATGCAGCGGATTCAGACAGGTCGTCACCTTCATCCGCTCCACTTTATTAACAGTATCCCTGTCTGTCATATACACACCTGCTTTTTCAAGCTGTGGTCTTCCATTTGGAAATCTGTCTTCAATAACCAGATATTGTGGTCCTTCCGCATTAACAAATGGCGCAATATAAGTCTTCTTAGACGTAATCACAGGCTTCATCTGTTCAACTCCTGCCTGCTCTAATGCTGCAGCCACTGAATCTGCCGGTCTTGGTGTTATTTTATCTATCATGGACCATGGAAATGATATTACATTTTCATCATTGACATAGTCCGCAAAATCCTGTCCTACATAGCCCTTTTTCTGCCACTCGCGGACCATTTCCGTTATTGAATTTCTCAGCTTTTCTCCATTATGTGAACAGTTATCCATAGAAACGACCGCAAGCGGTGCTTTACATGTATTAAATCTTTCAAATAAAAGTGCTGCCACAACTGCCATTGCCGATACCGCCTTATCCGGTCCGTTATCTATATCACTCTGGATAAATGGGAAAAATGCACCCTTTGCATCACGCAGGGCATATCCCTTCTCTGTAATTGTAAATGAGATCATCTCAAGCTGCGGATTTGCAAAAATCTCCTTTAATCTTGACCAGGCTTGCCTTGATGCCGACTGTGCCTTCACCGCTTCCGTAAGAGAACCGAGTACCCTCTTGTCTGTACTTCCGTCTTCTTTTAGTGTAACCGCCATAACAAGATTGTCAAACGGCTCATAAATCTTATCCACAACATCAAAATCAAAAGTCTCCACGCATGTAATCCCTTTATCTGACACCCCCTGCTCAATTAACGAATCAGCAATTCCGCCTATAAAAATTCTAAAGATATTGCCAATACCAAAATGAACCCATTCCGGTGATGCCTTTGTATTCTCTGCTACCTTTCTGACATCATATGCCGGCAGTTTTATACCTGCCTCTTCCCATGCTGTTTTATCTTTAATTCCATCTATTGAAAGTTTCATATTCATCCTCATTTCTGAGCAGCCTGTTACGAAAATGCAATGAGATATCCGCAAAGATAATTTCCCATCTGCCATTATAGCCGGTTGTTTTTGCTCAGAAACAACCGGCTGTGTAATATCTGCGTTACAACGTACCGTATAAGCAAATTACTGTCCTGACTTGTCTACGGCTTCCCATAAGCCATTCAGATAAGCTGCTCCCAATGCCCTGTCATACAGGCCATATCCCGGCATTGCAACTTCATCCCATATCATTCTGCCATGATCCGGTCTTATTGCCCCATCAAATCCGGTATCATATAAAGTCTTAATAATCTTATACATATCCATTGAGCCATCTGATGATAAATGTGCAGCCTCTTCAAAATCCCTCGGTGAATTATATTTAAGATTCCTTACATGGGCAAACGGAATTCTGCCTCTGCATGCCTTAATAATCTCACAAATATCATTATTCTGGTTTGAACCAAATGAACCTGTACAAAGAGTAATTCCATTATACGGCTTATCAACTGCATCAAGAAGACGGGTAACTGAATCCTTTCCTGTCATAATTCTTGGGAGGCCAAAAATCGGCCATGCCGGATCATCCGGATGAATTCCCATTTTAATATCATACTTTTCACATACCGGTCCGATTGCTTCCAGAAAATATACAAGATTATCAAACAACTTTTCTGCATCAACATCCCGGTACATTTCAAAAAGCTCTTTTAATCTGTCTAATCTCTCCGGTTCCCATCCCGGCATTACAAAGCCATTGGACATTTTTTCAACGGATTCCCTCATATGTTCCGGATCAATCATATCTACGGTGTCCTGATTATATGCCAATACCGTCGAGCCGTCCGGCCGTACCCTTGCAAGCTCTGTCCGCGTCCAGTCAAATACAGGCATAAAATTATAACATACCATATGAATATCCGCTTCGCCCAGTGCCTGCAGCGTTTTAATATAATTATCAATATGCTCATCTCTTTTTGCAGTTCCAATCTTAATGTCATCTGACACATTCACAGATTCAATCCCTGCAATTCCAAGTCCTGCATCGTTGACAATCTTTTTAAGCTCTGCGATTTCCTTTGGCAGCCATAGTTCCCCTGCCTGCTTTCCAAAAAGCGTCGTAATGACATTCTTTACTCCCGGAATCTGTCTGATCTGCTTAAGGGTAACACTGTCATATCCCGGTCCGTACCACCTTAACGTCATCTCCATTATAAAATACCTCCTTAAATATAAAATACATGTCTTATTTCTTTGTTATCATCATACTAACATGTCAGTGCTAACATGTCAATGTATTTTTTTATACAAGAAGGTTATTTATTAAAATTGTTTTATCGCAGCTTCATTGTCCCTGCCCTGCTTATTGCTCCCACACTGTATAAAGAACCAAACGCACACACGCCGGTATTTTTCTTTTGACTCATCCTATATGCCAACTGAACTGCTTCCTCTATGGTATCCATTACAGATACTGCTCCTGTATAACCGCATTTTCTGACTGCATCTGCGCACTCATCCGCACTCATGGCACGCGGGCTGTCCGGTGCAATCGTGATAAAAGCGGCTGCGTATGGAAGCATTGTCCTAAGCATCTGACAGGAATCCTTGTCGCGCAGGATTCCTGTTATAAAAATAAACTTTTCGCCTGCAAAGTAGTTTTCTAAATTTGAGCGCAGCGCATTGATTCCATCCGGGTTATGCGCACCATCAACAATAAACAGCGGTGCTTCTGACAAAATTTCAAACCGCCCCTGCCAGTAAACGTTTTTCATTCCGTCATAAACTGCATTTACCGGTATCCGATATCCCTTCCGGATCAGACAGTCCATTATTTCCAGTACAACCGCAGCATTTTCACACTGATAATCTCCCAATAAAGAAAGTCTTATGCCTGCATACTGTTTATACCCAAAGGTCTGTCCATGTATGCTTCTGTCCGTAATTTTAATATTTTGTACATCCGTGCTTTTAAAACCGGCTTTCTTTTCCTGACATCTTTTTATCAGTACATTCATGACGGTTTCACTCTGTCCGGCTATTACGACCGTTCCGTTTTCTTTAATAATCCCTGCTTTTTTCTGCGCAATTTCTTCCAGTGTTGTCCCCAGAAATCCCATATGGTCATAATCAATATTGACAATTGCTGCAACCTCCGGAACTTCAATTACATTGGTTGCGTCATCACAACCGCCCATGCCGACTTCCAGCACCACAAAATCACACCTGTTTTCATTAAAATATAAAAAAGCGAGTGCCACAGCCTTTTCAAATTCAGACGGAACATCTGTCATCTTTGCGCATGCATTTCTTACCAACTCTGCATATCTTACAAATTCTTCTTCGGAAATCATTTCTCCGTTTATCCTGAACTGTTCCCGGTACACAGATATCACCGGCGATGTAAAAAGCCCTGTCTTATATCCTGCCGCTTTAAGAATTTCTGCTGTCATGGCACACACAGAACCTTTTCCATTAGTTCCCGCAACATGGATAAATTTAAGCTTTTTCTGCGGACAGCCCAGTCTTTCCAGTAATTCTTCTATTCTGCCAAGACCAAGCCTTATGACTCCGTTATGTGATTCCTTTATAAAATGCTCTGCTTCTGTATATATCATACTTTTCCTCTTGATTTTAAATTTATGATAATGAACCATCCAGTCTGCTTAACAGCTGTCCTACCGTGCAGCCTAAAACCGGATGTCTGTGATACGGCGCAATCTGTGCCATCGGAATTAATACAAAACCGCGGTTCTGCATATCTATATGCGGCACGGTCAGCGCAGGGGTATCTATGATACAGTCATCGTAAAACAAAATGTCCAGATCCAATGTCCTCGGTCCCCAGTGTATGGTCCGTTCACGCCCCGCTTCTGCCTCAATTCTGTTAAGAAGCGCCAGCAGTTCTTCCGGATACAGCAGTGTTTTAATCTCTAATGCCCCATTTAAAAAGACATCTTGTTCAACACCGCCGTAAGGCTCTGTCGTAATATAATCGGATACCTTTACGACCTTACAATACGAATGGTTTTTTAGTTTTTCTACAGCTTCGTCAAGATATGCTTTTTTATCGCCCATGTTCGACCCGGTTGCAATATATGCCCTGTGCCATCCTCTTGATATTTCAACACTGACACTGTCTACGGGAATCGCAACAGGTGCCCACGGTTTTTCTATTTTCACATCTACTTTTTCCGCCAAATCATACCGCAGCAGTAATTCCTGTGCAAGTTTCTCGGCAACGGTTTCAATCAGTTTAAATGTATTATTCTGAAAGAACTTTAAAATATCCCGGCTTACATCCCCATAATTTACGGAACACGCCAGATCATCCGTCAATCCCGCTTTCCGGGTATCGGTATACACCACGACAGAAACCAGAAATTTCTGTCCTAACATATTCTCGGCTTCAAAAACACCATGGTTTCCAAACACAACTAATTTATCAATTGAAATTTTATCCACGTTAATCCTCATTTCTAAACAGCTTGTTGTAAAGCGGCGATTTCTCATCTGCCATCTTTGTTATTATTTTGACAGGATTGCCTCTGTCATCTTAATAATTCTGTAATTTTCTTTTACATCGTGAACTCTTACAAAGGAACAGCCTTTCATGACACCGATAACCGTTGTCGCCAGTGTTCCCTCCACCCGCTCGTCCGCCGGTAAATCAAGTGTCAGTCCAATCACGGATTTTCTGGACGTTCCAAGTAATACCGGATAATTGAGCTGCTTCATGATTTCAAGATGATTGATAATCTCAAGATTCATTTCATACGTTTTGCCAAATCCCACGCCGGGGTCCAGCATAATCTTATCATCGGATACATTGGCTTTCTTTGCAATTGCAATGCACTCCTGCATATCCCGGATAAAATCTTTTTGAAAATCATCATATACGGCTTCATTCCTGTTATGCATAAGGCAGCATGCCGCGTTATATTTTGCTGTATATGCTGCGACTTCCGGGTCATGCTTAAAGCCCCAGATATCATTTACAAGGTCCGCTCCCGCCTGCAATGCCGCAAGTGTGACCTTCCCCTTATAGGTATCAATTGAAACCGGAATATCAAAATGCTTTTTCACCGCCTCAATCACCGGTGTTACCCTTGCAATTTCTTCTTCTTCAGAAATCACTACATGTCCCGGCCTGGTGGATTCCCCTCCGATATCAATGACGTCCGCTCCGTCCCGTATCATTTCCTCTGTATGCTTTAATGCTGCATCCAGCGTATTAAATTTACCGCCATCCGAAAAAGAATCCGGTGTTACATTCAAAATTCCCATTATATAACAGTGGCTGCTTAAATCAAACTCTTTATTACCTATTTTCATACAATCTCCATTCCTTATCTGCTGCTGCCTGCAGCTTATTAATAATCAATTTCCAGATTCATCTTCTGTCTGTCCCAGTTACATTCCGCCTGCGCCGCGCACGCAAAACAGTTTCTTGATTTCTTATCCGCCCAGTATAACATTTCGTATAAAGGCGTGTCCGCGCCGGTGTCTTTTATCCGGTGATGTAGAATAAAGTCCTTTATCAGGCTGATTTCTTCTTTTGCAAAACCGCAGTCGGGCAGGATTCTGTCACACAGGGCCGCTCCCGCCATTTCATGTGGAATCCCTTTTTCTATCTGATCTATTCTTCCGATATCATGCATAAATGCCGCTGCATATATGACCTCTTTTGATATGGACAGTTCCTGTTCCACCGAATAAATATACATCAGTCTTGCTACATCCAGAAAATGCTCCAGCGTATGATTACAAAATTTCCGGTGTTCCTCAGCCTTTTGCAGCGCATTATATTTTTTCTGATATAAAGGATGTCTATATATTAGATTTACACGTTTCATGTCTTCACCAATCCTTCTAATATCAGCCGGACACCCGCTTTTATTTTTTCACTCTCCATCTTTTCCTCTTTTTTTATGTAAACAAAAAAGCATTCATATCCGTTCTCAGGAAATGAATGCTTTATATTTTCTGACAGCGGATGCGAAGGCACATCGCAAATCCGCTTTACAGGGATTTTTCGTCCAATGGCAACTTCCCGTCCATTGACACTTTACGCATGACTTCTACTCTGTTCACATCTATTTGTTTTTGCACCTTTTACTATATCTGTTATACTGCCAATTGTCAATCCTGTTTTTAACAGGGTGTTATACATTGTAATTTGCAGTTTTATTAAAATCCTGCGGATTTTTCAGCCGGCCATGATTTTCTGAGTGCCGCATAGGAAATTAGAAAGTTGGCAAACCAGCCGGCCGGTACAGCAAGCCATACATATGCAATGCCAAAACGCGGAGCGCATATAAGGGCAACCAACAGACGGATTGCAAGATTTACCATATTAGCAATGAGGAATGGCCGCATGATTCCAAGTCCACGAAGAACCCCGTCTGTTGCCATCTTGATACCCATAAAAATTGAAGAAATAGCCAAGCCATTTCATATAATCCCCGGACACCCGATATGCTAAATCGGTTCCATCCTTACCCAGGAATAACGAAGAAATCTGAGTATGTAATGTTTCAATCACTATAAAGGCAAGAACTGCAAAACATATATCTAATACAATTGCAGCATGGTATCCTTTTTTGATACGCTGGTTCTGTTTTGCACCCAGATTCTGGGAAACATATGGTGAAACGGCATTTCCAATGGATACAAAAATCAGGGAAAAAACATTTTCTACTCTCATTGTTGCCGAATAACCTGCAAGCGCCTGTGTACCGAATGGATTTACAACCGCCTGTACTATCATCATGCCAATAGATACTGTAGACTGCTGCAAAACAGATGGTACAGCAATTTGAAGCATTGAATATAACTCCTGCCTGTCAAACCGTTTAAAGCTGCTTTTATACCGGCGCATCCGGCAAAAGAAAATCAGAAGTGAAAAAACAGCAGAAATCCCCTGTGCGATCAGCGTTGCAAGCGCTGCACCAAACACGCCAAGCCCTAAGCCTGCCACCATCCAAAAATCCATAAAAATATTCAGAATAGAAGAAAATATCAGAAGTCCCAGCGGAATCTTTGACTCACCGATTGAGGTGAACATCGTTGAAAGGATATTATACATAAACAAAAATGGAAATCCTACAAAATAAACACGCAGGTATAATACTGCTTCATCCAGTATATCAGCAGGTGTCTGTAATGCATTCATCATTATATTAGAAAATCCAAAACCAAATACACCCAGAAGTATGCTTAGAATCAGAAAACTAATCAATGATGTTGATACGATTGTTTTCATTTTACTATAATCCCTGGCACCAAAGTAGCGGCTCACAAGCACCCCTGCACCTACACCGGCACCAAGTGCCACACAAATGAATACATTCGTAAGCGCAGCACAGGCTCCAACTGCCGCAAGTGCAGAAGAGCCGACAAACTGACCCACAATAATTGAATCAGCCATATTATATATCTGTTGGAAAAAGCTTCCCAGAATCATAGGCATTGCAAAAACAGTCAATGCTTTAAGAGGTGCATCTGTAATTAAATATTCATCCTTTGACATTATTCTATTCCTCCATAAATCCACGGCTTTTAGCCGGAAGTACAAGCATAGCATCCATATACCCCCACCGGAAGCGATGCTGCAGCATACATGGGAGTTAAACAAATGTCAATAATCTTGTGGTTTATTCTCTGCCAGTCTCATAACTTCCTTCCATGCCGGTGAGAACAGGTAATAACCTATCATTGCAAACATTCCAAAGCTGAAGGAAATAGGGAAACACAACATTACCCATGTTCCATCAAAATATCTGTTAATAATATATGCACTTGGAATTCTGACTGCCCAAAGCATCAGAATATTAACAATGGTCGTATAACGCACCCTTCCTGTTCCATTTACAATAGATATTATACAATTAAAAATAGCATAGAACCACTGGGAAAGCAACATGACAACAACATGTCTGCTCGCATACATCAGCACCATTTCATCTGATGAAAAGAAACGTATCAACGGTTTATGTATCATAATGAAAAATAAGCCACAGCCAAGGGTAATAAGTCCGGAACATATTGGAATTTTCCAGTGTCCCTCCTTAATTCTATCATATTTTTTTGCACCGTAATTCTGCCCTGAAAATGTAGTGGCTGCCGAAGACAAGCCGGTAATTGCTATATTGGAGCAGCCCGTAATTCTTCCTGCTACTGCACCCCCTGCCATAAATACGGCGCCCTGGGAGTTATTAAAGGTCTGTAATGCAACATGCCCTAATGAATACAGCGAATTATTAAGTCCGACAGGCAGACCAATTGCCAGGATATCCTTCATCATTTTCCCTGAAAATCTTCGTGGCAGGAATGTAAACTGAATCTCCGGAAACATCTTTCTTATATAAGCAATACTTACAAGCCATGAAATAAACATCGCTATACTTGTAGCAAGTGCTGCACCTGCCACATCCATGCCAAATCCTGCAACAAATACTAAATCAAACACTATATTAGAAATACAGGATACAACCAGAAACCATAATGAAGCCTTGCTATCCCCAAGTCCTCTTAATATTCCGGCATTCATGTTATAGCCCAGATTCCCAAGCGTACCTAAGAATACTAATCTCGTATAGATTAGTGCAGCATCCCATACATCCTGCGGAACTTTCATAAATTCAAGAATATACGGTGCTGCAAACCACCCTAGAATTCCAACCGGAATTCCTATAATATAGATAAATGTTATTGAGGTTCCACATATTGAAACAACCTTATCGGATTCCTTTGCTCCGGCATATTGTGATATAAGAATAGACACACCGGTTCCTATTCCCAAGAAAACACATAATAATACTTCAACCGGCTGCGAACTCGTTCCGACCGCCGCCAGCGATGTATCACCACAATATTGACCTATTACAAGTGCATCGACTGTTGTATATAACTGCTGCAAAACATTTCCAATAATAATTGGTATCGCAAACAGTATAATGTTTTTCATAATATGACCTATCGTCATATCAATCTGTCCTTTTCGTGAAACTGCCATCATTTACTCCTTATTATAAAATAATCCATTCATTTCTGCTACTTATAATAATACTGTAATTTAATGCCATTTTCTAGCGATTTATGGCATGAACTACAGAAAAAGTATCCATATTTTATTTTATGATATCAGAAGCAGACGGTTTGAATCTGCATAAGCTATGTGCTTGTAGCGCGCAAAAAATGCAGCAATGATTTTAAATTCATTGCTGCATTCTTTTCAACTGTTCCCTGCGGGAATCGAACCCACAACTAGCGCTTAGGAGGCGCTCGTTATATCCATTTAACTAAGAGAACAAATAAGGACAGTCTGAAGATTTCAGACTGTCCTTATTTTATCACAATTAGCTAAAACGGTCAATTGCTTTCTCGTTATGCCTACTGTAACTTGAACTTGTTAATTGCTTCTTTTAATGCAACTGCGATTTCATCAAGCTCTACTGTGCACTGATTTAAATTGTGCATTGTTGCGTTAACTTCCTCTGCAGAAGCTGTTACTTCCTCGGAAGCTGCCGCTGTTTCAGTTGAAATAGAAGCCACATCTTCCATTCTGTCAATTACATTTCCTCTGCTGTTATCCATCTGCTCATTTAACTTGGCAATGTTGTCAAGACCTTCCGTTAAAGCGTTGATAGAGGTTGAAATTGTATTAAACAGATCCTTTGTATCCTGAATAGACTGGTTCTGTTCAGTGATAATCTGGTTCGTTTCATCAAGTGTCTTTTCTACCAGTGCAGACTTATCTGTAATCTCGGCAACAATCTGCTTGATTTCATCGGTTGACTGCTGTGACTGTTCTGCAAGCTTTCTGATTTCATCTGCTACAACTGCGAAACCTCTGCCGCTCTCACCTGCTCTTGCCGCTTCAATACTTGCATTCAGTGATAACAGATTCGTCTGTTCTGTAATTTCTGTAATGGCATTGGAAATGAAGTTAATCTTTTCAATACTCTGAATCATTTCATCTACAACGGACTGGGAAATCTTTGAATTTTCAATAGACTGCTCGCCCTTGCCGATTAAATCTTCTACAATCGTGATACCCTTGTTACTCATCTGCTGGGTTTCAATCGACATATCGTTAATATCACTGACATATGCCTTTGTTTCGTGTAATCTCTCTGCGAGATTTTCAACTTCCTTCGTCGCATTGTTCGTGCTTTCCGCCTGCCCCTGTGCCCCGATGGATACACTCTGGATTGCTTCAGAAACCTGATTTGTTGTTTCGGTTGTTGTCTTGGAAATCTCAGAAATATTATCTGATGCCTTGATAATAACCTGTGAACGTTCTTCCACATCCTTAATCAGTATGGATACATTATCAACCATTTCATTAAAGTTACCTTCAAGTTCACCAAACTCATTCTTCTTCTTAATTGGAATTCTCTGTGTTAAATCACCGTCTGCAACAGCCTGCATAACACTGTTAATCTTCTTGATTTCCTTTGTAAACATCATTGTTACAAATAATGCAATGACAATACCGATGATAAATGAAATAATACCGGATGAAATCGTTGCATTAACAATCTTATTCACAACGCTTGCTGTTTCATTGGAACTGATAAAACCAACCAGTGTCCAGTCTGTAATTTCATCTCTGGCTACTACAACGTGTACTGTCTTTCCGTTAATCTTTTCATCAAAATCCTGAACATTGTAAATTTCTTCCGGCGACTCTGCGTTTAACTTACTCCAGAAATTGTAGCTGCTTACACTGTCTGAAGAATATGTATTCTTATCGTTATTTACAATAATCTTACCATCTTTGTTTACAAGAACCACATAACCTGTATTTAACAGACCGATGCTCTGTACATAATTGGTCATTTCTTCAAAATTAATATCCATGGCAACTGCACCATAGTTGCTGTTATCTGAATACTTGATTTCCTGTGAAACGGTAATGACAGTATTTCCCTGTGAATCTGTATAAGGATCTGTAAACTGTGCATATACGCTGTTTCTTGCAGGTGAACCGATTGTAGACTTATACCAGTCTTTTGCTGTATTATTCACACCGTCCTGGATAGACTTTTTGTTACCCAGCTTATTCTTTGTATTATCCCACTCTGTCCAGCCTGTGATCAGGTGTCCCGTAACAGTTGAAAAATACGCTCTTTCTGCACCGTTTGTAACTTTAACGGAAGCAATTAATGCATCCTGTACTGTTGTTACATTCGTATCATAATCGCCCCTGTCTTCCAGATGCTTTACGGCATCATTTCTTGTTAAAAGGTCTATTGGCTGACTGATATTTTTCAGATAATTAGTAAATCCCATCTTGGTTTCCTGTAATGTCTGTACACTTGTCAGCTTCAAATTTTCTGTCTGGGCTGATTTTGTTGTTTCTATTGCCCTGAATGCAAGTATCAATGTTGGAATCAAAATTGCCAGTACAAAAAATCCGACAAGCTGCACTCCGATTCCACGAAGTTTCTTACTCATAATTTCATCTCCTATTAATATTCTTAAACTCTTATAGTTATTCACTGTTTCATACTAACACAATCTCCTATAAATTGCCATTTATTTTGCAAAATTAATATTTTATTAACATTTTATTAAAATTGCACTCTGCCCTGAAGCCATACCTGTCCCTTAAAACGCCGTCCGACTGCCGGTTCCCCCAGCAGATCCGCTTCGTTAATCGCCATGCGGAACACCATATTGTTACATTCCAGTGTCATCTGGTAGACTTTCTCATCTGTATAAGTATTTCTTACCTCCGACAACTCCAGAATTTCCCCCATCACAGAATACTGGTCACATTCGACACCGCACGGCATAAATGTTGAATCTACGATGGAAAACACATCTTCATGGATAATACGGTGTGAGATTTCCGTATAAGTATCAATATCTTCAAGGGTCAGGCTCTCCATTGCCTGTTCATCACCCCTTTTAGCTGCCGCAATACGCCGTCTTCTGCTTTCCTCCGCTTCTTTATCCTTTTCCTGCTTTTTGCGGATTGGAAGCAGTATCATCCCGCCAATGGATAATGCCGTCATGACTGCCCGTTTACCCGGAACCGGATTTTTTACGGAAGCACCTCTTGTGTCCAGCAGTGCCGGAAGATTCTGATTCCCTGCTGTTTTAACCAGATAATCCAGATAATCCATAATATTCTGTAAATAAAAAATCAGCGTAACCCCTGTCTTTGCCTCATCACAGACTGCTGCAAACGACTCCTTATCCAGATGCCGCTCTATCGTAATCTCATCATTCTGCGTTCCCACGCTTCCCATTAAAAATGGAAAATGATATTCATAGACAAACCGGTTTTCCTCATATCTTCCATAAATATAAACGCCCATGGATTCGCCTGCTGCTACCACCATCGAACCCCTGTTTAATTTTTGATTTTTCAGCACCAGCCCCTCATCAATGCACTCTTTTATCCCCTCTTGTATAAATTCTGCCTCAGCTTTGGAATCCATCCTTGAAAATCCAAGCGCTCTCATATATAAATTCATATATTATTTTTGAATAAACTCCTCTGCTTATAATGTATCGACAATAAATACCGTCAGATACTTTAACAAATCTTTTTCCACTTCTTCTTTATAATCTGTTCCATCTGCATATCGCAGCATACGGATTACCGGACGGTCTGTAACCTCCCGGTTCTGGCGTACAACCACACCGATTTCTCCTTCATTCGTCATGACATTCATGCCAACCGGATACACTGCTACCGATTCAAGCAACTTATTCGCAATGGTCGCATCATATTCCATGCCCGTATGCACCTTGATATACTCTATGGCTTCATAAATCTTCATCTTCCGGTTACCGATTCCACTCACCAGGCTGTCAAAATCATCACAAACGGATACTAAGCGCACTTCTGCCTTTAACTTGCCATTTCTCTGCTGGAACGGAAAGCCTGTTCCCTTTACGTTTTCATGGTGAAGAAGAATAATCTCTTTTGCCGTATCGGACAGCCATTCTTCTTTTTCTACGGAGCTGTATCCATAGATGGTATGCTTTTTATATTCCAGTAAATCCCTATAATTCATATCTTCAATACTAATATTCTCATACGGTACACGGATATACTTTAAGCCAATATCATGCAGAATTGCCCCAAGCGCCACATTATGTACCTGACGCTCTGTCATCTTCAGCTTCAATGCCAGAATGGTTGATAATGAACACACATTAATACAGTGTGTATACATATCTGTACTGACATTGCGGATTTCCGTCACATTGGTCAGGACATCATGGTCTGAAAGTACAGAATCAATAATATTTTCTGCCGCCTCTCCAATCTTTTTTAAATCCGAATTATGTTTATAAATATGTCTGTCAAGAATCCCCGCGACAATTTCCCTTGAACGGTCTGTCGTTTCATCCAGCCTGTATATTTTCTTTTGCTGCGGCTCTTTTTCTTCTTTCCGTTCTTTTACAATCTGTCCGCTGCCGGTCTGTTCTTTTACATATACATAGCCGATCCGCTGGTCCGTCAGCTTTTGAATATATTCTTCCTTTAACTCTGTATCGGACTGTACAAGAACCGTATCAGATGCTGACATCACAGGGACTGCCAGTATTTCATCACCTTTTAAATCTTTTACATCCACACGTATCATAATAACTCCAATCCGTTACTCCAATAACTTCTGCATATAAATTTATTCCTGTATACAGCTTTTATTTTTTATCCAATCCTTTCTATTAAAGATATCATAAATTTATATTTTTTACAAGACAAAGCGGACGCCTAACTCTCATTTAGCGCCCGCTTTTTTTCATTTTTTAATTATTTATGCAATCAGATGTTGCGGTCAAAATTCCCCGCCTATGATATCTGCAACTATTCTTCTGTATCGTTTTTTTCTTTTTAAAAAGTACAAAACCAATCACTGCCATGCTGGCAATCAGAATAATCACGATGCCGACCACCTTGCCAGATGAAACAGAATCACCTGTCTGAACCTGTGTTTCCTCTGCTGCATTGTCTGCCGCTGTTGTTTTTTCCGTACTCTCCGTATTCTGGATTGTCGGATTTTCCGGCTGTGCCGATGTTGTCGGCTGTTCCAATGTTGTCGGCTGTTCCGGTGTTGTCGGCTGTTCCGGTGTCGTCGGCTGTTCCGGTGTTGTCGGCTGTTCCGGTGTCGTCGGCTGTTCCGGTGTTGTCGGCTGTTCCGGTGTTGTCGGCTGTTCCGGTGTCGTCGGCTGTTCCGGTGTCGTCGGCTGTTCCGGTATTGTCGGCTGCTCCGGTGTCACGGCTGTATCTTTATACACAACTGCGTAAGTTGAGAACTGACCGGTTGTAAATGTAATGGTCATATCATCCTGATTGAATTCAGAAGATAAAACAACTGCATCCTTTCCATGAACTCTTACAATATCATACGTTCTCTTCTTTGATGTATCCGTATTGCGAAGGCTCTCAGGAACTGTAATCTTCATTGTCAGCGCCTCATTTGTATCTGTAACAACACGGGTACTTTCTCCAACTTCCGCTTTTAATACAATATCAAGATACATTCCGGCACTCTGTCCGTCTGATAACTTCTTTGCTATCAGTTCCTTCTCTGTATCTGAAACGGTTGCGGTAATATCTGCTATATGAAGAGATATCGCTGTCTTTGCACCATTGGCCGCAGACTTTTGTTCTTCCTGTGTCAGAACCTTCTTTACAATGTCATCGGTTGTTCCCTCAACTGCAACTACCGGTGTATTTTCACCTGCAACAACATCAATGCTTACATCAGTTTTACCGTTGTTGTCGTCAAGTTTCGGAATAACTTCGGTTTTTGTTTCACCGCAGACCGTACATGTGTACGTCTTTACGCCCTCGACTTCTGTCGTTGCTTCTGTTGTAACCTTACCTTCATCCCATACATGTCCTGTTGCCGGAATTTCTTCTTCCTTTGTGTCTCCGCAGACTGTACAAGTGTAAACTTTTACACCTGTTTCGGTACAGGTTGCTTCTTTTTCGATTGCTCCGTCATTCCATGTATGCTCTGTATGTTCTTTATGTACATCATTGTAAGCTGTCTTTTCCCACTGCAGTGTTGTCATCGTCAGCTTTCCGGCACCTGTGTAAGGCTGTACCTGTGTTTCAAGGTCTGATGCTGCGTACAGGGTGTAGCCGCTGTATGGAAGACTTTCTATAAATTCTCCTCTGTCCTGAACTAATGCCGTTTCGCCTTCTTTATTCGTGTTCAAGGTTATCTTTAATTCTTGTTCTTTGCCGTCCAGCAGATACATCGTGTTAAATGCATTAATATAGCCGGCCTCACTGTCACCGTTACCACTGATTAATGCGTTAGTCATGCCGGACATATAGCAGTTTTCAAGAAGCATGTGCGCACCGCAGTTTGAAGAAGCGCCGTTGCTTACAATCTTCTGTGAAAATGCCGAACCGACTGTATTCTGGATATCCAGACGCATATTTCTTAAATCCTGTGCATCCATAATACAATTATAAACGTGTGCCGTACCAAAACGCAGTCTTGGCATTCTGTCCATTGAATCCTTGTAGTAATTGTTTGCCAGTGTTACGGTAATGTTTTTAGCTGACGTATCTGTATCGGACTGTCCGAGCAGATGTGTCTTTTTCTGTCCATATGCATAGTTATAAATCTGCTGATCTGTCATGCCCGCTTCCAGTAAATGCTTATAATACGGATAGTTGTCCGGATTTTCCTTCATGGCATTCATCATCGTATCAAAAAATACGCTGTCTTCACTCGCCGGTAAAAATTCACACCATGAAATGGTTACATTGCTGCTGTCTACCGGTGTCTTAACATCAATCACACCGTCATATGCTTTATAGAACGTACAATGGTCAATCCAGATATTGGAACTTCCCTTTTCAATTGTCATGTAGTCCCAGTCATTACGGTCATATGCGCCTTCGGTTTCATCATCCCACTCCCAGATTTCATCAAATTCGATGTTTCTGATAATGATGTTGCTTGAACCTGTAATATCAATGCAGGTATGTGTAATCTTTGCACCGTTCTTTGAGTAAATCGTCAAGTCACTCATATCCTGTAACTTTAACATGGATACACCTGTCTGTATCAGTGTCGGGTGTGTCAGCGGTGCAAGCTTATGTGCCGCAATAAATGCTTTGTAATTATCAAAGCCCTCAACCTCGTTCGTTCCCAGTGCAATATCACTTGTCAGTTCAAGCACGGACGGTCTGCCGCTTGCTTTTATACTCTGGATAGCCTGTAAAAATTCTTCGGCTGAACCTGCGGTGTAATAATCCTTAGAGGATTCCATTAATAATCCGCCGCCGGTTGTCTTTCCGCTCTGTGCGTATCCTTCGAGTACATATTTATCCAGTCCGGTATCATCACCTTCCATGCCGGAATAGGTATCGGATACGTATTCTTTCTCAACAAATTTGTTCTCAATACCGGTATTTACGGTTCCCACATATCTTCCGCCAATCATCGCTACGATTGTATATGGATCCCAGCCTAAATAACCGGTGGTTGTCATTTCTTCCGCCTTTGCGGATGAAATCTGTCTTCTGTTAACATTAATTGCATAACCCGGTCCAAAGCTTCCAAATTCAAAGAATCTTGCGCCTGCTGCCGGATTTCCGCTCATATCCGAATACGGATTTGCAGTATTGGCACGGAGAATTTTACCCATGTAACAGTCAATCCATGTAATATAGGCATCTGCTCCCCACGGTCTTGCAAGGTAATATCTGCTGCCTGAACAGCCCGTTTCCGAAAGAACACGGCACTTGTAAAATGTCAGTCCGTATGCCGCATCAGCCCCTGTCTTTGGAGCACATACATAGCCGGAATTTTTAGCTGCGCTATAACGGAATACAAGCTTACAGTCATTAAAGAATGCCCTTGGCTCATTTCCGTAAATAAAGTCTACATTTCCTGCAATATAACACTTGTAATAATACTGTGTTCCTGCATTAGCACAAAGTGTATCCTGATATCCTAAAATTCTTACATTAACATACAAAGTATTTTCTGCATCATTTCTTAATGCATCGCAGGATTCATTGGAAAGCGAACCGTCACCAAGGTATTTGTATGTATTTTCAATGGTCAGGTTTTCTGCTGAAAATCCGGTTGCCGCCTTTCCGATGCTGACTGCACAGCGCTGGCTCATATCACCGCCGACCCATTCTTTGGTATCATAATAAATTCTTGTCTTTTCACTGTCTTCACCAATGAGTGTAATATACGGTGATGTCACTGAAAGATGTTCTTCGTAATCGCCTTCTTTAACAAAAATCACAACGCGCCGTTCATTGGACGCTGCTACAGAATTGACTGCTGCCTGTACGGTCTTGTAGGTTGCAATTCCATTTACCTCTTCGCCGTCTGTTCCATCATAAGCAGCATCAACCACTTTCTGATAATTCGTCAGATACACAAAATTAAAGGTTTCTCTTGTGATATTGCCATCTTTATCCGTGAACCGTAATTCCACATCATTTCTGCCCTGTGCAATCTCCTTATCGTCAAATGCAAAGTTTTCTTTGGCTTTCACACTCTGTGTGTCTACTGTTTCTCCGTTAATCACCAGTGAAACATCTGCCATCTTTTCAACGACACCTTCAAGGGTAATCTTACCATCAAATACGGTGTCATAAGACCTCTTTGTAATCGTAAATCCTACCGCATCATCCTCGTATACATAATCTCCCTTATGTCCGGCACTTGGCACTGCCCATACCGTTTCTGACGGATTGCTGTAGTTATCCAATGTGGTTCCAATGTAAGAATTGGCAACAATATAATAGTAATACGGCATTTCTTCAGTTACGTCCGTATCCTCGTAAGCACATTCTGTTGTCGTTGCAATTTTCTTAGCATTTTCCTCTGTGTCATCATAAGAATAACGGTATACGTCATACGCTGTTGCATCATATACCTTATCCCAGGCAAGCTTTACTTTGTCTGACGTTGAGGAAATGCTGACAATCGGTGTACTTAACGGTGCTATCACCGTAATCGCATCGGTCTGAACAAAGTCATTGTACTCTCCGCTTACACCGAGTTTTCCGCAGACTCTGAAATTATAATCCCCGGCATTTTTCAGCTCATACCGGTATGTTGTATCTGTAATAGCCGTGTCCACATTTTTCCATGTCTGACCGCCGTCATCTGATACCTGAAGCACATACATACCGTCACCGTCTGCTTCTACTGAATTCGTCCAGCTTACGGTAATATAATCTCTTGTTTCTGCCTGCTGTGCTGTTACACTTTCAACTACCGGTGCCGTACCCTGCGCATAATAACATGCGTTCTGGTCATACAGACACGTTCCGTCTTCTGCCGTATATTTCATATTCTGAATCACAGCCTTGACCCCTGCAAATACAAAACCATAGGACACGGCTGTATTTTCACGGTCTGTCTGAAGCAGCATTGTTGAACTATATTTATAAACGATCTGCTGCTCTTTATCGTCTTTTGGTGTAATGCTGATAACCAGACCTTCATCTGTCTTTACAAGTTCAAATCTGACACGCGTTCCTAAAGTCACATTTCCTGTCAGTGCACCTGCCGCACCCACCATTTCTGATGAAGATTTGGAATAAATCATCTTTAATTCCGTACCTTTACGGATACCTGCCGTTGCAATGCCGTTTCCGTTAAATGCGCCAAAGAACACGCCGTTAGAACTGCTTGTGCCGCACTCTAAAATCGTCACATCTGCCGTGAGCTTATTTATATCCGCTGTTTCATTAAATCCAAAGTAGCTGACACTGTCACTGATACTTTCTTTTCCGGTTAAAGTACCACCTGTCTGTGTAACGACCAGTCTTTGACCTGTCGGCTGTACAACCAGCGCATCCGGTGTACCGTAATCATATGTCTTTGGCATTTCCGGCTGTTCAACATATTCTACGTCCTTTGCTGCATAGACAACGGATATTTTTGAAAGATATGCTATTCCTGTTGACACGATTTCTACCGTTCCGGCTTCTTCTGAATCATAGGTATAGGTAGAAACCGCCGTTGTCGTATCTGCCGCAGTTCCTCCGATTGTATACAGCGCATCCTGTGGCCGATATGCTTCAACTGAAATCGTACATTTTCCGCTGACCGGCACGGAAATCTTTGCGCCTGTCGTAAACTGTGCTGAATTCGGTGTAGGACCGTTTGGTACAAGCTTACCTGTTGCTGCATCAACATAAAGTCCATTATAATAACCGGTTGTTCCATTGATACTCTGCTGATAGTAATTTCCATCATCACTGTATACAAAGGACCAGCTTGTCACTTCTTCAAATGTAAGTGTCTGTGCAGCTTTTTTCCCTGCAACCGTTACATATAAACCACTCTTTACGCAATACGGCTGTGCAAGAAAATCTCCTGAAAGCTGTAACAGATACGTACCGTCTCTTAATGAGATTGCTTCCTTATTACTAAATATATAAGTATATCCGTCATCCTGATTTATATAGGTATACGTGATATTTTTACCGCTTAAATCCGGTGTATCCGGCAGCGTAAGCGATACCTGATACGTAGGCTTTAATGCTACCGTCATATTCAGTGTACTGTCTTCTGAATAGGTAACATTTTCTGCCGGTGCAGTCAGTTCATAGTCATTGACACCCTGTAATGCTACACTGTACGGCATATCCTTTTCGAGCTTTGCCGTATAGGTCTTGTTCTTTGTATCTACTGTAACTTCCGGCACATACTCTGTTTCCCCAGCTGCCTTAAACAAAACATCCAGTCTGCTGATATCATAATCATCAGCAAATCCGCTGATACTGCCTGTTACAACACAGGTACTTAATTTCACCAGCTTTAAATTCGCTGTAATGTCTGCACTCTTGTCTTTACTGATAACATGTGTTGTCACACCGGATGCAATCTGATATTCTGCATCACTGACTGACAGTTCATAAGTCATTTCTTCATCTTCTGCCGGAACGGCGATCTCATACGTTCCGTTTGTAATTACACCCGTATAGGAAAGTTTTGTTGTCTGATTGGTTGCAACAATGGCTGTTCCATCAGGGATTTCTGCAGAAGATGTAATACTTCCTTTAATCGTTGTCTTGTCGAGTGTTTCACAGGCAATGGCAAGGGACTTAAAATAAGTATTTGATAATGCTGTTAATGTTAATTCACCTTCATCACCATCCAGATAGCAGGTAATTTCTACTTTTCTGTAATTGTTATCTTCCAAATACACTTCATTTTTTGTACATTCTGCCTTTAAAAGACCTGTGCCTGAAAGACTCAAATATTTATCTGTCAGCACGCTTTGTGTATCTGTGCTAATATTATTTTTATTAATAATAAGTGTTAAAGTTGCTTTCTCTCCCGCTGCCGGAATCGTCATCTGGGTTGTTGCATTAATCTGGATTCTATACTGTTGAGTCGTATCCGGTGCAAATTTACCTGCAGATGCATCTACATATAAGACATCCCCGTCTGTATTTGTATAGGTTCCCGTTGTCTTCTGAATGGAGCTTGCCGAATTAGAAGCTACTACACTTCCGTTGCTGTAAGTCCATTCTGCCGTCGTGTCCCCGCCTTCGGCAAAGCCGGCAGAAGTCACTGCAAGGCTGGTTGAAGAATCTGCCTGTACAGACCTAAAATACTCCTGCTTCTGCATGGTGAGTGTCACTGCCGACACATTTTTATCCGGTGTACCGGTAATCGTATAAGTTGACCAGTCGCCTGTTCCTGTTCTTGTGATTTTTACATTCTCCATGCCGCTTACAAGCACTGGATTTGCATTACTTTCTGTAATATCATAATAAGATACGATTGTAAGCGTACAGGTCTTTGCGCCCTCTACAACCGGAATGTCCAAAGACACCCCGTTATTTGCCAGAAAGTCACTATCCCTTTTTGTAAATGTGGCTGTTCCTGAAATCTGAATCGTATCGCCTGTATCATTGGTAAGTTTTCCGCCTTTTACACTTGCCGCCTCGGCATCGTCGGAATCGGTTAATGTTGAATTGGCAGCTGTCCATGTTGCCGACATCTTTACTGCTGCCGCCGCTGTTACATGAAACAGCCCTTCCGGAAACGGTATCACGGAAATAATCATGGCTACCGCCATAATCATCGCTGCAATCCGCCGGAATTCCGGTTTTTTGCGTTGAATTCTGTCCATTTTTCTCTCTCCTTTTTTGTTTATTTTTTCCCTTAGTATCATTCTTCTTTTGTATAGAAATTAGCCTTATATAGTTCTAGAGTACTATATTCGACAAGAGACGACAACTGATTTTTGGCTGTATTTTAGTAAAAACCACTGATTTTATTGTATTTTCCATTGCTATTGCCAAATGTGCAATAATATGTTATTGTACCAATAGAATATATTCTAAATCACAGTTTAAGCACAGTTTTATATCAATTAATATGTGTTTAAAATCTGATTAACTGTTGAAATCTAAGTTTTTTAGATTTCGTCTGTATTTTTTCACGGTTTTTGGAATTTACTGCGGATTCTGAAATGTCATTCTATATTCGTTCAGACACCATTTATAACCGGTTTGAAATCCCAAAAGACTTGAAAAAATTTTAGAAAATTCATTGAAATGCTTGTCGACAATCCCACAAGTCCAGTATAATAAAAGAAAGGAACCAATGCATGGATAATACACCTTACGATGATGTATTCCGTACACTTTTAACCGACTGTACGGAGTTAATGATTCCGGTTGTCAATGAAATTTTTCATACGCACTACACCGGAAAAGAAACCATCTGCCTGCTGCAAAATGAGCATTTTATTAAAATGCCGGACGGCAGTGAGCAGGAACGGATTACAGATTCCAGCTTTGAAATTATCAGTAGTAAAGAAACACCGATACCACAGCCATTGAAAAATCAGCTTTACGGCGGCTCTGCCGGCTGTAATACAGCACAGCGCAAACGATATCACATTGAATGTCAAAGTACGGAAGACGGCAGTATGATTGTACGAATGTTTGAGTATGATACACAGCTTGCATTAGAAAACAGAGAGTTTATATCAAATATTTTGACAGTACAATTTCCTGATTCAGCAATTGTGTCGCTTAGACATACTAAAAATACGCCGGAAGAAATGACGGTTAAAGTCTTAACTCCGGGCGGAAGGGTATCCTATACCGTGCCGGTATTAAAAATAAAACGTTATACGATTCATGAATTGTTTGAAAAGAAACTGTTTTTTCTGATACCGTTTCATATTTTTGCATATGAGAAAGATTTTAAAGAATTGGAAGAAAACAAGAAAAAGTTAAAGCAGCTGGAAGCAGAATATGCTTCAATCAGGGAACGGCTTGAAATCGCCTGCCAGATGGGTGACTTGAACAGATATGCTAAAGCTGCTATTCTTGATATGTCACGTAAAGTCATAGAACATCTTGCTGTTAAATATAAAAATGTTGCGAAAGGGGTGAGCCGGACAATGGGCGGAAAAGTATTAAACTATGAAGCAAAAGATATTTTAAACCGCGGACGTGCGGAGGGACGCATGGAAGGACGCCGCGAAGGCGAAGAATATACTAAAATTCAGATTGCCACAAAACTTCTTAATATGGGGAATGACATAAAATCTGTCGCAGAATTAGCTGAATTGCCACAGAAAACCGTAGAAAAACTGGCGCAAAGTATATCAAAAGAAGAAAAATAAGATTGCAAAGCAGCGTGAAATCAGATTTATTATCAGCATGGACAAAAAAGGCTACACGTTTTAAGAAATACCCCGCAGGGTATAAACAGAAATGTAATACGCTGCGGGGTATTGTAGTTGATAAAATACGATATTAAACAACAGATTTCCATGCATCAAGGATTTTCGTGCATTGTTCCACGTCAATATCGGAAACAGCCGTCTTTAGCTGATTTAAAAATTCCTGCTGGTTGTCAGGATAGATAAAGTGTGTCATTTCCTCCAGCGTAGATTCCATGGTATCGCTGTCCAGATTATCAATTGCATCATACATGGCATAAAAAAGCTTCTCCAGAACCGGTGCAGTAATCGTTTCCTGTGCGGAGATTTTTTCTTCCTTTTGAAAATATGGCTGCAAAATAGACTGGTATTGTAAATAATCATGAAGGAGGGAAGCAGTCTGTTCATGAATGAGTGCCGCATCTTGTCTGGAACCGGCAAGTTCCAGACGGGCAGCGGATTCGGCAAGGTCAGTGGCACCAATCTGTCTGGAAGCGCTTTTTAATGCGTGGGTTTCAATGGTATAGGCGTGCCAGTCTTCCTGCTGCTCATATTTCTTAATCAGTTCTGCCTTCTGTTTAATGACACGGTAGTAATCTTTTAGAACGGTCATATATAACTGCGGGCTGCCAAGAAGCTGTATGGCAGCTTTTGTATCAAGTCCCTCAATTGCCGGAAGTGCTTGCGTATTGTCCGCAGCGGCATTCGTGGCAGTTACAGTGTTGTCAGTGCCTGTGGTATTTCTGCCTGCAGACATACCGTGCTGTCGGTCAATCTTTTCCGCAGGAAGCCATTGCTTGATTTTTGCAGTTAAAAACTGCAGTTCAATCGGCTTTGGTACAAAATCGTTCATGCCTTCCTTTAAAAACAGCTCTTTTGTACCGTCAATGGCATTAGCAGTCAGGGCGATAATCGGAACATCGTCATATTCAGGATGAAAACGCCGGATAATGTGCGTTGTTTCCACACCGTCCAGTTCCGGCATCATATGATCCATAAAAATAATGTCATACATCTGTGACGAAATTTTTTCAATGGCTTCTTTTCCGCTGAGGCAGGTGTCAATCTGCATACCAAGCGGCTTCAAAAGTCCTTCCGTAACGGTCAGGTTAATAGCATTGTCATCGACAATTAAAATCTGTGCATCCGGTGCCGTAAATTCAAAGTGGTCGGCATCATCTTCTTCATCAAAATGCAGATCTTCATTTTTTAAAATCGAAATCAGATTTAAAGAGTACAGCGGCTTTTTTACAATGTGCAGATTCTTTAAATTGCAGCTGACCGAAGTATAAAAGTCTGTAATCAATACAGCGGTCAGTTCAGGGTGTGCCTGAATATAATCCTGCATGGCAGAGGAAAATACCGCATAATCGATAAAAAGATAATCAGGTGTATTGTCCGGCTCAGTCCCGGTCACGGTACAATTGTCATAAGCAATATGCAGACGGTCCAGATCCTTTTGCAACTGTTCCTGTACAAGGCTGTTTTTAATAAAAAGTGCAGCATGAACCGGCGGATCATTGTTAAATACACCGCTTGGACGGTCATCCAGAACCTTTTGCGGCAGTGTAAAAGAAAAGGTACTGCCAATACCGTATTCGCTTTCAACGGAAATAGTGCCGTGCATCAACGTCAGCAGCAGCTTGGAAATGGCAAGCCCCAGTCCCGTGCCTTCGATATTGCGGTTACGTTTGCTGTCTAACTGTTCAAAGGAGCGGAAAAGTCTTCCAATCTGTTCTTTTTTAATGCCGATGCCGGTATCTTCAATAGAAGCGTGCAAAACAGTTTCACCGTTTTCTACAGGGTCCGCATAAATTTTTAAAAGCACGCGTCCGTGTTTGGTGAATTTTACGGCATTATTGGCAAGATTTAACAAAATCTGTTTAAAACGGATACTGTCACCAAACAGTTTGTAAGGGATATCCGGTGCAATATCTAAAATCAGTTCAACATTTTTGCTGCCAATCCGTGTGGTAATAATATTTGCAACATCGTGGATTGTAGACATCGGTTCATATTCCACCGGAATAATATTCATCTTGCCGGATTCAATTTTTGAGAAATCCAGTATATCATTGATGATGGTTAAAAGTGTCTTTCCGGAGGCTTTAATCTGAGTAATATAATCCCTTGCGGCAGGCGGCAGGTCTTCACGCAGCGCCATTTCTGCCATGCCGATTACAGCATTCATCGGGGTACGGATTTCATGGCTCATATTGGCGAGAAAATCTGATTTCATGCGGTTCGCCTTTTCAATCTCAATATTTGCCTGAAACAGCTGGTATTTGTGGTAGGCAATATTGGAAAGACCGTTTGCAATGGTATATAAAAAGCTTGCTGCTTTGTCAATCTGGCTTTTTTCCACGATATTGACTTTCATAACCGCCTGAATGTAGCTGGCAGGGTCAACCCCCAGTTCATCGGCGACCTGCATGATTTTTGAAATATCCGGCGGCTCGGTCAGCACCTGACCGCCGATAAAACAGCCCACCATTCTGCCGTCCGCAATAATCGGCGCGGCAAAATCCACGAGTCCTGCGTGACAGAAATAGGTTGAAGAAGCCCCTTTTTGAAGTGCCAGCTCCGCCCCGTTTTTATCGCATAATTCACACCGCTGGCAGCCCAGTGGTGAAGAACGTGTATATTTCATGCAGAAGTCTGAAAAATGAGAGCCTTTTGTTACGGCAACTCCGTCAGCATCGGTTGTGACGGAAGCAATGCCGGTCATGTCAGAAAAAGCATCCTGAATTTTTTGCAGCATTTCTACATCGATTAAATCCGTTAAATGTAATTCGTTTTCCATAGGCATCTTCCTTCCGCAGGTAGTTTTATTCTTATAGCTGCGACTACGCTTCAAGTGTATTCTGGATGGCAGCAAGCAGGCGTTTTCTGTTAATTGGTTTTAAAAGGTAACCCTGCGGTTTCATCACCAGTGCCTCCTGTATCTTTTTGCGGTCGGTAATGCCGGTTAAAAAGATGACAGGAATGTCTTTGGTCAATGGATTGGCACGCAGCTTTTCAAGTACGACAAGACCGTTTTCATCCGGCATGGCATAGTCGAGTAAAATTAAATCGGTGTGCTTGGTTTCTAAGAATTTTAAAGCAATTTTTCCGCTGATGGCAGTTGCTACATCGTATTTTTCATGCAGATGAAGCTTAATGACTTTTAACATGCGGACATCATCGTCAATAACCAGAATATGCTTCTTGCCGGAAGTCATTCCCGGTATATTTGCAATATCACGCATATCCGGCATACCCGTCACGTCCGGCACATCTGTTTTTGGCGGAAATGTTTCGTTAAAGGCAAGGTCGGCTTTTTTTAATTCTTCAGCAATCGGTTCGTACATCCGCTTTTGCTGTTTTAAAAAGACATTTATGCGCTGTTCAATCACTGCGGCGGTTAAAGGGCGCTGCAGTATCAAATCTGCAACCTTAACAGCGGCTTTTGTAAATTTGTCACAGTCGGCAGCATCTCCGATGATAATCAGCGGAAGCTGTACGGCATCCCTGCTTTTCATAGATATAATCTTTGTAATGTCATCGACCGGTTCGTCCTGTAAGCAGTAGACAAAAGCATCTGGATTGAAAGCGTGCATATGGCTTATCATATCTTCATAGCGCTTGGACGTTGTCTGACACTCAAAGCTGTTATACATTTTTGTGAAAAATTCATCAATTGCAGCATTGTTCTTTCCGGTTAGTAAGACCTTATATTTCATAAGTACCCCTCCTTGCGTTGTTATTTAGTTGTTCACGTTGTTTTGTTATCTCTATTATATAAAATTTTTATGGATAATGCACTCTTTTTTTATAGGAAATTGAATATACATTTGAAGAATCGTCTGTTATAATATTAACAGGTTTTTTATGCGGCAGGTAAAAGCCAGCCGCGGGCTATATTGTTTCCGGGCGAAAACAGATAGTCATTATGGCAGGGGAAATACCTTTGCGATTGAATCGTCCGGAAATGAGGTATAACATGGCGGGACAGATTAGCTGCGATTACTGCAACAATTTAGTTTACGATGAAGAAATGGAAGAATATGTATGTGATGTGAATATGGATGAAGATGATTATGCACGTTTTTGTGCATCGGAATATAAGAATTGTCCATACTATCAGAGCAACGATGAATATAAGATTGTAAGACATCAGATGTAGGACAGGGAAGGCAGAAGGGAATGGAAGATAAGCACTATGCAGTGTTAATTGACGCCGATAACATTTCCTCAAAATATATTGCGTATATTTTGGACGAAATGACAAAGTACGGTGTGATTACATATAAAAGAATTTACGGGGACTGGACGAGTCCGCAGGCGGGCAGATGGAAGGATGCACTTATGGAAAATTCAATTGTGCCGATTCAGCAGTTCCGCAATACGGTCGGGAAAAATGCAACCGATTCCACATTAATTATAGATGCCATGGATATTTTGTATACGGGGAATGTGGACGGGTTCTGCATTGTATCGAGTGACGGTGATTTTACAAGGCTGGCGAGCCGCTTAAAAGAATCCGGTATGGACGTTATCGGCATGGGAGAAAATAAAACCCCGCGGTCATTCAGGGCAGCCTGTTCCGTTTTTACGGATCTGGAACTGCTGTTAGAGGCGGCGGAGGAAGAAGAAGAAACACCGGTCAGGAAGCAGAATAAGATTCCTGAAAATATCATCAGTCAGGCGGTCATTGAAAATGCCATCATTGAAATTGTCATTGAAAATGACGATAAGGGCAGACCGACCGGGCTTGGCGAGATTGGAAGCCGTCTGCAGAAGAAATATTCAGATTTTGATGTCAGAAACTACGGATACAGTTCGCTGTCTACATTTATCGAAGAAATTGATAATTTCGACTTACAGAAAGTCAACAATACCGTGATTGTCCGTTTAAAAGAAGACAACGGCAATAAAAAGCAGGTAACGGACTTTGCAATCGCCTGCGTGCGGGAAGCTGGCAGCAGAGGAGTTGAACTTGCCGCACTGGGACAGAAAATCCATGTAAAGTATCCGGGATTTAAAGCTAAGGAATACGGTTATTCCACATTGTCGAAGTTTATCAGTTCCATTAAGGTGTTAAAGATTGAATCCGTTCATGAAAACCGCAAAATGGTATATATAAAAGGAAACGAAAGGTGAGCGCATGGAGTATTTAGATATTCGTACAGAAAATGGTGAGCTGACAGGCGAAATCAAAGAGCGTACACAGGTGCATACGGACGGGGATATTCACGGAACATCGCACGTATGGCTTGTGCGTTATACAGACAAAAATAAAAAGAAATTTGATATTTTACTGCAAAAAAGAGCCGCAACAAAAGATGCGTATGCCGGCTGTTATGATATATCCTCGGCAGGGCATATTCCCGCAGGACAGGATTATCTGGAATCGGCGGTGCGGGAGCTGGAAGAAGAACTGGGAATTAAGGCAGACCCGGAGAAGCTTAAATTTATCGGAATGCATGACGGGACAATGGAAGCGGTTTTTGACGGAAAGCCGTTTAAAAACCATGAATTAAGCGCCGTTTACATTTATGATGAACCGGTGAAAGATTCGGACTTTAAGCTTCAGGAAGAAGAAGTGGAGTCTGTACGCTGGATTGATTTTGACGAATGTAAGAACAAGCTGTGGACAGGTGAAATCCGAAACTGTATCTTTGAAAGTGAATTTAAGATGTTGGAAAAAGCAATCCGCGGATAATGTACAGCAATTCCGGTTGAATTGCAGGAATAGAAGGAAAGGACAGAAAAAATGAATAAAATTGCAAGTTTTACGGTAAATCATCTTGATTTACTCACTGGTGTTTATGTTTCAAGAAAAGATTATTTAGGAGATCAGGTGCTGACAACCTTTGATCTGCGTTTTACAAGACCAAACGAAGAACCGCCGATGGACAATCCGGGGATTCATTCTATTGAACATTTAGTTGCGACATTTTTAAGAAATCACAGGGAATGGGCTGATAAGACGGTTTATTTCGGACCAATGGGCTGCCGCACCGGGTTTTATGTGATTTTTGCAGGAGATTTAAAGTCAGAAGATATTTTGCCGGTACTGCGTGAGGCCGCAGATTTCGTACTGTCTTATGAGGGCGAGATTCCGGGATATTCTCCGAGGGACTGCGGAAATTATCTGGACAATAACTTAAATCTTGCTAAGATTTATATGAGAAAGTTCAAACGGGAAGTCTTAGATAATCCGGTGCCGGAGCGTCTTGTGTATCCGCAGTAGACAACAGCACAAGACAGAACGGGTATCTGATACGGAGTGATTAAGCGCTGTTTTAGCCTTGCGCTTAAAGAGCTGCGGATAAAGTAATAAAGCAATAAAGACCAAAATAAGGGTTGTTCCGACAATGAAATATCGAAACAACCCTTATTTTATATAGTTATCATACGATTTTTAAGTAAAATTCTTTATAAATTAAACCTCGAATAATAAGTCACCGTAAGAAGGGAATGGCCAGAAGTCTTTGTCAACAATCATTTCAAGCTTGTCGGCAGGTGCTCTTAAAGCATCCATTGTAGTTTTTACGGTATCTCTGAAGAACTTCGCCTGTTCTTCTACATTGCTGATTTCAGCACCGTCAGCAACAGCCTTTTCCAGTGCAGCAAGCTGTGTCTTCATTTCCTTTAAGTAACCGGTTACGGTAGTTAATAAATCAGCCTGTGTAGAAGCATCGGCACCGGCTTCCTTTACTGCAAGAACAGAGTTTGCGAGTTCTGTTGAGTAAGCGATTACAGCAGGGATTAACTGCTTGCCTGTAATATCAAGCATAGCCTTTGCCTCGATATTGATAGCCTTCGCATAAGCTTCGTACTTGATTTCAGCTCTTGACTTTAATTCTGCTTCTGTAAATACGCCAAAGCTTTCAAACAGCTTAACAGCCTTTGGTGTTGTAAGAGCAGGAATTGCATCAACCATAGAAGGAATGTTTGGAAGACCGCGTCTTTCAGCTTCTGCAATCCATTCATCTGTATAGCCGTTTCCGTTGAATACAATCTTGTGGTGGTCTGTGAAAAGCTTTTTAATCATATCATGGCATGCCATGTCGAAGTTATCAGCCTTTTCCAGTTCATCAGCGATTTCTTTAAAGCTTTCTGCAACGATAGTATTTAATACCACATTTGCAGGAGCGATAGAGTCGGCAGAACCAACCATACGGAATTCAAATTTATTACCTGTGAAAGCAAACGGTGATGTTCTGTTTCTGTCGGTAGCATCCTTATTTAAGTCAGGAAGTGTAGAAGCACCGGTCTTTAACTTACCCTTCTGGATTGAGCTTGTAGCATCACCCTTGTCGATTAACTGCATAACAACATCTTCAAGCTGTTCTCCAAGGAACATAGAGATGATAGCAGGAGGTGCTTCGTTCGCACCGAGTCTGTGGTCGTTGCCGACATCAGAAGCAGATTCACGAAGTAAATCAGCATGGGTATCAACAGCCTTCATGACAGCACCGAGTACCAGTAAGAACTGGATATTTTCATGAGGTGTCTTACCAGGCTCTAATAAATTGATACCGTCATCTGTTGTGATAGACCAGTTGTTATGTTTACCAGAACCATTGACACCTGCAAATGGTTTTTCATGAAGCAGACATACAAGACCGTGTCTGTAAGCAACCTTCTTTAAAACTTCCATTGTCAGCTGGTTGTTATCTGTAGCTGTGTTGCACTGTGCATAAATTGGAGCAAGTTCGTGCTGTGCAGGAGCAACTTCGTTGTGCTGTGTCTTTGCGGAAACACCAAGCTTCCAGAGTTCCTTGTTGACATCCTTCATGAATGCACCGATTCTTTCACGGATAGCACCGAAGTAATGGTCATCAAGTTCCTGACCCTTAGGAGGCATGGCACCGAATAATGTACGGCCTGCGAAGATTAAATCTTTTCTCTGTAAATATTTTTCTCTGTCTACGATGAAGTATTCCTGTTCAGCACCGACAGAAGGTGTAACCTTCTTAGAATGTGTGTTGCCGAATAATTTTAAAATACGTAATGACTGCTCATTAATAGCATCCATTGAACGAAGAAGCGGAGTCTTCTGGTCAAGTGCCTCGCCTGTATAAGAACAAAAAGCGGTAGGAATACAAAGTGTAGCACCTGTAGCATCTTCACGGACGAAAGCCGGTGAAGTGCAGTCCCATGCTGTATAGCCTCTTGCTTCAAATGTTGCACGAAGTCCGCCTGAAGGGAATGAAGAGGCATCCGGTTCACCTTTGATTAATTCCTTGCCGGAAAATTCCATCAGAACTTTTCCGTTTTCCTTTGGTACTGAAATGAAAGAGTCGTGCTTTTCAGCAGTTGTTCCTGTCAATGGCTGGAACCAGTGTGTATAATGTGTAGCACCCTTTTCAATCGCCCAGTCCTTCATTGCATTTGCAATCACATCGGCATCTGTTAAAGATAATTCCTGAACGCCTGTCATAGCTAATTTGAGGTTTTTGTAGACATTCTTTGGTAAACGCTCCTTCATGACAGTATCGTTAAATACATTTTCACCAAAGATGTCAGCTACGTTAAATTTTTCACTCATAACTTTGTCTTCCTTCCTTTTATTATGTTAATATATTAATAGTAAAATCAAAAAAGGCATTCCAATTTATATGCAGATAAATATGGAACACCTTTGTTCTACTATTTAATTATCGACAGCACTTTGTTTGTTTGCTCTCTGTCTTTAAATAAAATAACGCAAAATGTCTAAGAATGCAAGTTCTTTTTTGTATTTTATTTAAAAATTAAATTAAAAGCACAAAGAATGTCAAAAATCAGTAGGTTAATAAGGCTTCTCCCACATAAGCACCCTGAACGATAAAACGCTTCGAACCGTCAGAGGTACAGGTAGAAAGTGTTACAACCTGCGAAACATCATCAACAGAAACACCGGTATTATAAATTGAAAGTGCTTTCATGGATCTGGCATAATCCTGTAATCCGGAAAGCGTTGAAAAATTAAAGGTGTACGTATCACTGACAGGTTCACTGATATATGCACTGAAAATGCGGTACTGCATGATTTTATTTTCAGTGTAAATATAAAACATGTCGTGGCCTTCCGTATAATAGAAGCTTTCATCATCATAGCGGGAAAGCTTTCCAAACATACTGCCGTTGTGCATATTGTGTCCGTAAATAATGACGTTGGTAGCGGAAAGTCCGCCGGTAATCCGGTAATCCTCAAAAAGACAGCCGTTTTTATTAGCGGTCTTATTAAAGGTGTGGGTTAAATAAAAATCATTATCTGTAGACTGGACCATCGGAAGCCGTACATCAATTGAAGGAATGTAAAGATAGCCAAGTCCTTCGGAATTGATGGAGAGCAGCTGCTTATGGTCATATACAAACGGAATTTCGACTTCTTCATCGTCAAGCGTGACAGAAGTTGGTGTGTCTGTATCTAATACCTGATTTTGAATGGTATCATAAATATCATTGCCTTTTTTGTATTCCCAGAAAATCTGAAACAACATAAAAGCAGAATAGCAAAAGACACATATTGCCGCAATCAAAATAATGCGCCGTAAAATAGACGGCTTTGCGGCAACGTCCGCATTTACAGAATTTGAACCGTCAGTGTCCGTAAATGTCTTTTTACCGGAAGATTCCGGAGAAGATGTCTCCTCTCCGGAATGCTCATCTTTTGATAAATCTGCTAAAACGTCTTCGGATTTTTCATTGGAAGTTATCTGTTCTTTATCGTTGTTCATGCTGTATTACCGGAATCAGGCCTTATTTGCAGAACCGAATAATTCGATTTTTTTCACGGACAGTTTCTTTGATTGCATCACAGCCAGGTGCAAGAAGCTTTCTCGGGTCAAATCCCTTGCCTTCAAGGTCTTTTCCTGCTTCGATGTACTTTCTTACGGCAGCAGCGAAAGCAAGCTGGCATTCTGTATTGACATTAATCTTTGCAACGCCTAAAGAAATGGCTTTCTTAATCATATCTTCAGGAATTCCTGTACCACCGTGGAGAACGAGCGGCATATCACCGACCTTTTCCTTTACGGCAGCCAGTGTTTCAAAGCTAAGACCCGGCCAATTGGCAGGATATTTGCCGTGGATGTTACCGATTCCGGCAGCAAGCATTGTAACACCAAGGTCTGCAATTGACTTGCATTCATTCGGGTCAGCACACTCACCCATGCCGATAACACCGTCTTCTTCACCGCCGATTGCACCGACTTCCGCTTCAAGGGAAAGCCCCTTTTCATTACAGATTTTTACAAGCTCTGTTGTTTTTTCAACATTTTCTGCGATTGGGTAGTGGGAACCGTCAAACATAATAGAAGAAAAACCGGCTTCAATACACTTGTAGCAGCCTTCATATGTACCGTGGTCTAAGTGCAGAGCCACAGGAACGGTAATATTTAATCCTTCAAGCAGTCCGTTTACCATACCGGAAACAGTTTTAAAACCACCCATGTATTTACCCGCACCCTCTGATACGCCGAGGATAACAGGGGAATTTAATTCCTGCGCTGTAAGAAGAATGGTCTTTGTCCATTCCAGGTTATTAATATTAAACTGACCTACAGCATACTTACCCTCACGGGCTTTTGTTAACATTTCTTTTGCAGAAACCAACATAAATCGTACCTCCTGATATTTTTTAATTTAATATAGGTTGATTATACCGCAAATTGACTAAAAATAAAAGCGGCAATCTTAAATTATAATAACCGTTCAGAGCCAGCCTCCAAAATGCAGGCATTTTGTCGGTGAGGCGTATCCGCCAGATAACTTTTCAGACATAACTGTTCGTTCATGCAAGCATGACTCACAATTATGTCTGGAAAGTTGCCTGGCTCTGAACGGTTGCAATTTATAAAGGTTTTATGATGTTTTCAAAATAACAGACTGTTAGTATTGTGAAAAATGTTGTATAATAAATACAAAATCCGCCGGTGAGGCAGAAGGGAGTGCAGGCAATGGGATTATTACAGAGTGTATTATGTGATATTGATTTTAATGACAGTGAGAGTTATCGTGGAACTTCATATCTGCCGTTTTTGGGGTTTATGGTGTTTTTTGCAGGAATGATGATTGCATTTATCGGAATTGTAAAAATATCCAATTCCAGACACCAGTGGAATATTTTTTATGATGAAAGAGACCGTAAAGATTTAAAGTCACCGGCAGTCAACAAAGACCGCAAAACCGGAATTATCATGCTGGTTGTGGGAATTGTGATGATGATTGTTTCCTTCTTGATCCGATAAAAAAACATCGCCCTGGCTAGGGGCGATGAAAAGAGGGAGGAGTTGTTTATTCACTAAACAACTGGGATTATGAAAAAAATCTTTATTAAAAAAATATTGGCTAATTTCTTAATACAAATGTATTATATGCAGGAAAAGTGAAGAAAACGTGTGCATATTGTTAAGATTAATTAAAGGAAATATGAACAAAATATGAATGTGCGAAAGCTATGAGCCGTGCCGGACGAAAGGTCGAAGCAGAACTGCGCTTGCACAAAGTTCTGCTTCAGGCTTGAGAACGATAACGTGCATGGCGAAGCAGCGAAAGGCATTAAAGAAAAGATGATATAATGATGCGGATTCTTGCTTACACGGATAACGTATCATATAATAAGTATCATAATATACTAAAGTGTACCTGATGAAGTATCAAGGGGAATGGAGGGAATATGCCAATAACGTACAAATGCCCGAATTGCGGGGCGGCAATGGAATTTGACAGCACGGCACAAAAACTCAAGTGCCCATCCTGCCAGATGGAAATGGATGTACAGGACTACGAAAAGCAGTACGGACATCTCTACAGCGATGCAGAAGCCGGGGGAAACACGCAGACAGACACACAGTCTGCACAGTCAGAGGAACAAAAAGGAAAAGGCAGCATGAATATGAAGGTGTATCACTGCCAGAGCTGCGGTGCAGAACTGCTGGCAGATGAGTATACATCTGCAACAATCTGTTCATTCTGTGGCAATCCGTCACTGGTGGAAGACCGCTTAAGCGGAGAATTTTCACCGTCATCGGTCATTCCGTTTCAGATTGACCGGGAAGCAGCAAAGAAAATGTATAAAAGCTGGGTAAAAAAAGGGCTGCTTACGCCAAAGACACTGTCAACAGAAAGCACCATTGAAAAAATTTCCGGTGTTTATGTGCCGTTCTGGCTATATGATTTCGATGCCGAAACCGAGATGACGGCAAAAGCCGAAAAAATCAGAACCGAGCGCCACGGCGATACAGAGTATACATATACCGACCATTTTCACGTATACCGTGATGTAGAGGCACAGTTTGAAAAAGTGCCGGCAGATGCTTCGGAAAAAATGGACGATGACACGATGGATAAGTTAGAGCCGTTTGACTATACGGCGTTAAAACCGTTTGCAATGCCGTATCTGTCAGGATATCTTTCAGAACGGTATAATTTCACCGATGAGCAGATGCAGAGCCGTGTCAGAAAAAGGGTAGACCGTTATATTACGGAAATTGCAAGAAGCACAATGCTTGGATATTCGACTGTCAGCGTGTTGGATAATCACATTTCCATGAATAATAAGCACAACGAATATGCACTGCTTCCGGTATGGATGTTAAACTGCCGTTATCACGGAAAAGATTTTAACTTCGTTTTAAACGGACAGACGGGTAAAATCGTAGCAGACCGTCCAATCAGCAAAGGAAAAGCAGCTGCTTACTTTGTAGGAATTTTTGTAATCATGATGATTGTGCTGACATTAGGAGGGCTTGCGCTATGAAAATGAAAAAGAAAATGATTTTACTCGTGAGCCTGCTCCTTTTAGTGGCAGCAGTTTTAGGCGGTATGCCGCAGGACGCATGGGCAGATACGCAGTCCAAAGAGTATGTGGTCGATGATGAGGGTTTATTTACCGATAAGGAAAAGGAACAGCTTACTAAAATGTGCCGGAAAGCATCTGATGCCTGCAAGACGGATGTCGTGATTCTGACACAGAGCAAAGGACTGGACGATAAAGAACTGGAAAATGATGTACGCGGCATTATTAATGAAAGCTACGGCTATGATGAAAGCAGTTCGGAGCCGGATGCAATTGTCTATGTCATTGATATGAAGTCACGGGCGGATATGCTGGTTACATCAGGTATTGCAAGAACGACGAAAAGCTTTACGCAGAGTAAATTAGATGCTATCCGTGAAAAAGCGGAAGATAAGCTTTCAGATGGCAATTATTATGCAGGCTGTAAAAAATATATTGCAGGTGTACGCAAACAGCTCGATACCAGCTTTTCTTACAGACTGTCACTGTATCTGCCACAGAAGCTTTTAATTTCACTGGGAGTTGCTGCGGCTGCGGTCATTGCCATGATGTTTCAGGCAAAGTCTAAGATGACAGTGGACAGCAGAACGTATACCAGGAATCATAACTTCAACGTCAGAAGACGTGAAGACCGTTTTATCAATACAACGGTTGTTACACGTCATATTGAATCCAGCAGCAGTTCGGGAAGTTCCGGCGGCGGTGGCGGCGGAGGAAACTCCGGCAGCTCAGGCGGACATTTTTAATTTGAACAGGTATTTTGTGAAATACTGAAAGAATAATTGAAAGAATAGCAGAAGCGGAAATCATATTGCGATTTCGTGACAGGGTCACGGAAAGGAGTATGGTTTCCGCTTTTTTGAATACTTTGCCGGGGGGATAATGTATAGACAACTCTAGTCGGAAAATATATAATGAAGTTAATTAAATCGGGATTTGTGGAGAGATTTCTTGAACTTTCCTTATTTTACGGGCTTTCCAGCCCCTTAAATAGTGAAATGATATGTATTTTCCCTTATTTTTGACCTTATGCGGAATCAGCAAGGGAAATAAGGGAATTTTTTATTTAGTCGTTGCCTGCCACTTTATCAAGAAGTCTGGCGGAGTTCCGCTTTGCCTTTCTTGTAGAGTGGGCGTAGACATTCATTGTGGTACTGACATCTGAGTGCCCTAACAGTTCCTGCACATCTTTTGGGGCAGCTCCGTTTGAGAGGAGGTTGCTTGTGTAGGTGTGTCGCAACTGGTGGAAATGGAAATTCTCAAATCCGTCCAGCCTTTTTGCAACTGATCGGCAGGCAATGCTGAGTGTGCTTGGCAGTTCCAGACATCCGTCCGGTCTCAGGCAGACAAAGGAGATTTCCTTGTAATCTACCGGGATTTCTTCGGTTCCGTCCAGATGATAATATTCATAATACACTCTGTTTTTGTCCTGTGCTTCCTTGTAGAAATTGCGGTGGTAAAGTTCACCATACTGCATCCGGCTTTTAAGCTGTTTTTTTCCTGGCGGTTTTCAGTATTTCAGTCAGAGTATCGCCAAAATCAACAATCCTTACTTTCTTTCGCTTGGTCGGTCCGATGATGTTTTTATGTTTTGTGCCATCATAGCGGATACTTCTTTTAATGGTCAGGCATTGTTCTTCAAGATTGATGTCCTGCCATGTCAATCCGCAAACTTCACCGATACGAAGTCCCGCATAGTATGCGATCTGGATTGGCAGGATTGCAGGTGGATTCTTTACTTTGAGGTATTCTATCAGTCTCTCATAATCTTCATGGGAAATAGGCTGTATGCCTTCTTCTACCTCATCATCTGAGAATAAATCCACATCCTCTGCCTGTTTTTTCAGCTTAATATACTGCATAGGATTAAAAGTAATCAACTGTTTTGGAAATACTGCAAACCGGAAAGCCTGTTGTAATACTGCTGAAAAGGAATGGATGTAATCTTTACTGTATCCTTTTCTCACTTTTCCATCTGGAAATTCCCCACCGAATGTAAGCAGATCGAGAAATGCCTGTAAATGTTCAGCAGTAACGGTTTTTAATTTGCGTTCTGCAATCGGATGTTTCTTGATACAACGGATTGCACCAAGATAATTTTCCACTGTACCATTGCTGAGTGTTCCGACTTTCAGTTCTTCTTCCGCCCACATATCAAGAAGTTCTCCTACAGTAAGATTATCTGTCTTTGCGACAAATTTCTTGCTTTCGTAATCATCCATTGCCTGACGGAGCAGTTTTTCCGTTTCACTTTTACTTTCTGTTCCAGCGTATTCTTTCTGAACCAGATTGCCGCTTGCATCTTCTACATAGAAGCGGTAGTACCATTTCTTCCTTTTTTTTCTTACAGATCCTTTTGCCATAATCGTGTGTCTCCTTTCGATATCAGACAATCGGAACTGATGAAATGCTTCTTGCGTGTAAGTATATCATAACTCCGGTTGTCGTTCTATACCGAATCGGA
>ENA-OQHF01000184-OQHF01000184.1-human-gut-metagenome-genome-assembly--contig:-NODE-184-length-39369-cov-4.998930_pt1 | contig 39369 bp, 29 predicted proteins | sample MGYA00242559_ERZ504709 | MGnify/ENA primary metagenome ERZ504709 (study PRJEB26092, sample SAMD00036203) | human gut metagenome | host: Homo sapiens | study: EMG produced TPA metagenomics assembly of... | reverse complement strand
AAAAAAAACAATAAGAAACGAGTAGAAAAGCAAAAAAAGTACATATCCTTCTGAAGATGAAGATGTATTTAATCTCACATGGGATGAAAAAGAAGAAAGAACAAAGACATCAACAACAAGAAAAATGTACGAAAGATCAGAAGATAAGATATCAGAATCTAAGATAGACAAAACAACAGATAAAGAGAAAGAGTTTTTGGCAAAAGATCGTGAATTTTCTCAAAAAATGTTATAATAGATGCAAGAATTTCATAACAAAGATCCGTAAGATCACAAATAAGATGGAAATGATCGGAGATCTATTGGAAGATGAGGATATCATTGATGCAGTGAAGCGGATCAAGAGATATGGAGTGAATGGGGTAAAGCTGTTACTTCCACAGAAACTAAATGCAAAGATTATATTTGGATTCGAAGACCCATATTACACGGGAAAAGTCTTAGGCTGGACCGCTGCATTGATTCCAATCTACGGTGATCATATCAATATCACACCAGATTTTGAGAAGAGAATCTTGAAAGGAGAGCTAAAGATCAAAGGAAGGATCCGAAGATACAAGATCTTATATTTGTTATGGAAAGTATATAAAGATAAAGATGAATTGATCAAACAAAAAGACCGAGCAATAAGAATGATAGGAGGCAGTTAAAATGAGCAAAGAAAATTTAAAAGATACCATGGGTTCACTATTTGACGGTATGGAAGGATTCTTAACATCAAAAACGGTCGTAGGAGAACCAATCTACATCAAAGATACGATCATCTTACCATTAGTTGACGTCTCCTTCGGAATGGGAGCAGGAGCTTTCTTTGGTGATAAGAAGGACAAGAGCGGTGGTGGAATTGGAGGAAAGATGACTCCAAGTGCAGTTCTTGTCATTAAAGATGGACAGACAAAACTTGTGAATATTAAGAATCAGGAAACAATTGTGAAATTACTGGATATGGTACCAGATGTGATCGATAAGTTTACGGGGAAGAATGAGACATTAGAAGATATTGTGGATGATCTTGAAAAGTAAAATTTGATTGTCTAACAGAAATGTATTGAGTATTCATAAAAACATAAAGAAAGATAGAGGTACGAAAAACGAATTCTATGGAATTCTATCATTTCGTACCTCTATCTTTCTTTATGTTTTTATGAATACCTGAAGACATTCTTGTATAAAATTAAGAATTTTCAAACGGAAGGGTGTGTATGTTAAACATTATTAGTTTTCAATTTTTGTAGTGGTAGACAGATGTTTATAATATTCCACCATTAATTTCCGTCATTCAAACCAGAATTTTGGAATACATATGTACAAAAAGGATCTTCAAATATGAAACGAGTCTGGGCCGTCGCTTTTTTCTTTTTCTCATTGGGCTTATTTACAGGATTCTGGATCACTCACGATCCGATGAAAATAGTTATCTGTATCGGATGTGATATCACAGCTTACTGTCTATTCTTTAAATAACGCTTGAAGAATAAAAAAAAGAGTTGGAATAAATTCCAACTCTTAGTGGTTTCTTATATGATCAATCAAGACTAAGCACGTTCAACCTTACCAGATCTTAAGCAAGAAGTACAAACGTACATTTTCTTAGCTGCTCCGTTAACTTTAACTTTAACAGATTTGATGTTAGATTTCCACATTTTATTTGATCTTCTATGTGAATGGCTCACTGCGTTTCCAAAATGAGCACCTTTGCCACAAATAGCACATTTTGCCATGTTAGCACCTCCTTATTCCAATCTCTATTCCTGTTTCATTCCAGGCTCGACAACTATTTCATTCTAACAGATTGATTTATAAAAATCAAGAATAAATTTGCTTTTATTTTAAATCATTTTTTGAAACACTAGACTTAGGTGGTTTCATAATGTATAATCGAAATATATGAATTCTCGTTTGGAGGTATAATTTATGAAAGGACATGTGAATACAAAGAATGGAGAGATTTCCATTGAAAATCAGGTAATTGCGAAATATGCCGGAATCTGTGCTCTTGGATGTTTTGGTATCGTAGGGATGGCAATGGTGAATATGAAAGATGGGATCGCCAAGCTGTTAACAAGAGATAATATCAGAAAAGGTGTATTTGTTTCTGTAAAGAATAATAAGATCACGATAGACTTCCATATTATTGTATCTTATGGAGTTTCTATTTCTACAGTGGCAAGTAACCTTATGGAATCTGTAAAGTATCGTGTAGAAGAATTTACAAGCCTTGAAGTAGAACGGATCAATATTTACGTAGAGGGCGTAAAGGATATAGGATAATAGATAATGGAGGCAAAGATTAAGATGAAACAGATAGATGCAGCTTTGCTGCAGAAGATGTTGATTGGCGGAGCCAAGAGATTAGAGGCGAATAAAGAATATATTAATGAACTGAATGTATTCCCTGTGCCAGACGGTGATACAGGAACGAATATGACAATGACAGCTCTTGCAGCTGCTAAAGAAGTTGGGAATGCAGCAGAAGTGACAGTGAAAGAAGTAACAAGAGGATTATCAAGCGGTTCTTTAAGAGGAGCCAGAGGTAACTCAGGTGTTATTCTATCCCAGTTATTCAGGGGATTTTATAAAGGTGTCAAAGATCAGGACGTATTAACAACAGAAACTGTTGCAGCAGGATTTAAGAAGGCAGTAGAGACAGCTTATAAAGCAGTTATGAAACCAAAGGAAGGAACAATCCTTACGGTAGCGAAAGTAACAGCAGAGAAGGCAGTATATTGTGCAAGGAATACAGAAGATTTTGAAGAATTTGCTCAGGTAGTGATCAAGGAAGCGAACGAGATTCTTCAGAAGACACCAGAGATGTTACCAGTTCTGAAAGAAGCAGGAGTGGTTGATTCAGGTGGACAGGGACTTGTGGAATTCCTACAGGGTGCTGTTGATGCTTTAATGGGTAAAGAAGTTGATTTAAGCAGTATTGAGAAGACAGCAGTTAAACCAGCAGCAACAGCAAGTGAAGCACCATTAGAAGAGAAAGACATCAAATTTGGTTATTGTACAGAATTTATCGTTATGACGAAAGAAGAGATTTCCATGGAAGAAGAACAGAAGTTTAAAGATTTCTTAATGGGAATCGGAGATTCTATCGTGGTTGTTGCAGATGAAGATATTATTAAAGTACATGTTCATACAAACCATCCTGGAAAAGCGATCGAGAAAGGTCTCACATATGGAGAACTTACGAATATGAAGATCGATAATATGAGAGAAGAGCATAGAGAACGTTTAAATCTCACACAGGCAGAAGCACAGGCAGAAGAAAGCAAACCAGAAGAACCTAGAAAAGACTTTGGATTTGTGGCAGTATCGATCGGCCAGGGAATGAATGACATTTTCCGTGAGTTAGGTGTAGATTACTTGATTGAAGGTGGGCAGACCATGAACCCTAGTACTGAAGATATGTTGAATGCGATCGAGCAGGTGAATGCAGAGACTGTATTTATTTTGCCAAATAACAAGAATATCATTCTTGCAGCGACACAGGCACAGTCTTTAGTGGAAGATAAGAATGTAGTGATCATTCCGACAACAACAGTTCCACAGGGAATCTCAGCGATCATTGGATTTGATCCAGAAGCAGATGCCGAAGAGAATGAAGACAACATGAAAGACATCATTGAATGCGTGAAGACTGGAGAAGTTACTTATGCAGTTAGAGATACATCCATCAATGGTATTACGATCAAGGTTGATGATATCATGGGAATCGATGATGATGGGATCAAGAAAGTCGGACAGGATGTCGAGAAAGTCACGTTAGAATTACTAGAAGAGATGGTAGATGAAGACAGCGAACTGATCAGTATTTACTATGGAGAAGACACAACCAAAGAACAGGCAGAAGCATTACTTGAGAAAGTAGAAGAAACATATGGTGACTGTGATGTACAGTTAGAATATGGCGGACAGCCAATTTATTATTTCTTATTATCAGTAGAATAAGAGAAGATGGGAAATCCCGCTTGATGGCGGGATTTCTTTGCTTTTCGTGAGAATATGATAAAGAATTTTGAAGGAGACAGAAGATGGATGGCACAACAAATATCATAGAATTAAAAGGAATTGGGGAAAAGAGTGCGACAGCTTTTGGACGACTTGGAATCCGTGATGTAGACAGTTTGATTACGATGTATCCAAAGTATTATCTTACCTATGAAGATCCCAAAGATGTCAATGAGATCGAGATTGGCCAGAGAGTATCTATTTTCGTTCGTATCAATTCGGAAGTTCATATTCAGTATGCAAAAAGAATGAAGATTGTTACATGCACAGCGAAAGATCATACAGGAACGATCATGCTTGTCTGGTACAATATGCCATATTTAAAGAAACAATTACATCAGGGAAGAGATTATATATTTACGGGAACTCCGATCTATAAAAATGGACGGATCACGATGGAACATCCAGAGATCTTTACAAAGGAAGATTATGAAGCTAAACAGGAGACATTGCAGCCAGTATATCCATTAACAAGTGGACTTACCAATAAACTTGTTTCTAAGGCTATGGCACAGACAAAAGACTATATCTTTCATATTCCAGAATATCTTCCGCAAAATATTTTAGATCAATATCAGCCAATGGAATATCATCAGGCAATCTGGAATATTCATTTTCCGGAATCAAAAGAGCAGTTGATCAAAGCAAAGAAAAGGTTGATCTTTGATGAATTTTTTATTTTTATCGCAGCGATGCATATGATCACATCAGGAGAAGATCTCAAGGAAGAAGGATACAAGATTGGGGTCTGCAAGGAAGCGAAAGAACTGGTAAAGAATCTTCCATATGAGTTGACTACAGCACAGAAAAGAGCGTTAAATGAGATGGCAAAAGACATGGCGTCTGGTAAGGTTATGAATCGTCTGGTACAGGGTGATGTAGGATCTGGAAAGACGATCCTTGCGGTTATTTTATTATTAATGTGTGCCAAAGCAGGATACCAAGGGGTTTTGATGGCGCCAACGGAAGTGCTTGCAGCTCAGCATTATGAATCATTTACAGAACTTTTAGAATCTTATGATATAAAGATCGCATTGCTGACAGGTTCCACAAAGGCAAAAGAAAAAAGAGAAACCTATCAAAAGATCAAAGATGGAGAAGTAGATATTGTGATCGGAACTCATGCGGTCATTCAGGATAAGGTGGAATATAACAAGTTAGCATTGGTTATCACGGATGAACAACATCGATTTGGAGTAAGACAAAGAGAAAGTTTATCGCTAAAAGGTGAGAAACCACATGTACTTGTTATGAGTGCGACACCAATTCCAAGAACATTGGCGATCATTTTATATGGTGATCTCGATGTATCGATCATCGATGAACTGCCAGCAGAGCGGTTGCCGATCAAAAACTGCGTAGTCAACACAAGTTACCGCCCGACGGCATATCGTTTCATTGAGAAACAGGTCAGTCAGGGAAGACAGGTATATATTATCTGTCCGATGGTCGAAGAAAGTGAGACGATGGAAGGAGAAAATGTCATTCAGTATGCACAGATGTTGAGAAGCCAGTTTGCACCATCGGTAAGGATCAGTTACCTTCATGGAAAGATGAAGGCAGCGGACAAGCAGAAAGTCATGGATGATTTTTCAGAAGGCAAGATTGATGTTTTAGTATCAACAACGGTTGTTGAAGTCGGGGTGAATGTGCCAAATGCAACGGTTATGATGGTGGAGAATGCAGAACGTTTTGGACTTGCACAGCTTCATCAGTTAAGAGGACGTGTCGGACGTGGCGGCTATCAGTCCTATTGCATTTTTATGACGAGCTCCAAGAAGAAAGAAACGATGCAGCGTCTTGAAGTGTTGAATAAATCAAATGATGGATTTTATATAGCAAATGAAGACTTAAAACTTCGAGGACCGGGTGATTTCTTCGGAGTCAGACAAAGCGGGATGATGGATTTTGTTCTGGCAGATATCTATACCAATGCAGATATTATGAAACAGGCAGCTGATGCGGTAAAACAACTGGAGGAAAGCGGATTTGATTTTTCGAATTTGAAGAACAGCAGATTAGAAAAACAGATCGGGCTTGCAAGGAATATATAATAGGAGGTATATCGTATGGTACGTTTTATTTAAGATTTACAGGAAGAGTCCAAGGAGTAGGATTTCGTTTTTTTGTAGCGATGAATGCAGAAAGATGTCATTTGACAGGATGGGTGAAAAATATGTCTGATGGATCAGTGACAGCAGAAGTTCAGGGAACCAGAGTTGAAATTGAGAAATTTTTAAATTTGATCCAGACAGGAAATCGTTTCGTTCGAGTGGATGAGATCGAGAAAGAAGAACGTCCATATGAAGAAAATGAGAAAAGATTTCATGTTCGTTATTAAAATGATGTAAGTGTCAAAAAATAACAATCCATAAAATGCAACATCATGTAAAAACTCCCAGTGTATCTTTTGTACGCTTGCATATACTATGAGCGTAACAGATAACAAAACAAAAGAAATGGAGGACTTTCAACATGGAAGAACGAACTTCAGCAAGAAGCAAAGGAACAAACAGAGTCGAGGTACCAGAAGCGAGAGGAGCCTTAGACAGATTTAAGTTCGAAGTTGCAAATGAGATCGGTGTGGATTTAAAAGAAGGATATAACGGACACTTAACAACTGCTCAGGCAGGATCTGTCGGAGGAGAGATGGTTCGTAAAATGATCCGCAGACAGGAAGAAGAAATGTCTCGCTAATTAGATAAGATGATGTATCCGGATTGCGAAATTGCGTAGCAATGAAGCAATCCTCAAACATCATAAGATTTCAGAAAGGGGCAGTGAAAGTATAAACTTTGACTGTCTCTTTCTGAAATATTGGTTTGTCGGTTGACAAAATCTGTAGATATAATAAAATAAAAGAAATAGTGAGCAAAAGTGGAATAACTTTGCAAAGCAAATAAAGGACAAGGAATATACATAGATATGAGAGTCGTAGCAGGAAGTGCGAAGAGTTTAAAATTAAAGACGATCGAAGGAATGGAGACAAGACCAACCCAGGATCGCATCAAAGAGACGTTATTTAATATGATTCAGTATGATATCCCGGGAAGTACATTTCTGGATCTTTTCTCTGGAAGTGGAGGAATCGGGATCGAGGCATTGAGCAGAGGAGCAAAGGAAGCTTATTTTGTTGAGAAAGCAAAACCTGCATTGAGATGCATTCGAGAGAATTTAAGATATACAAAGCTTGATAAGAAAGCACAGGTTCTGGCAACAGATGTGAATTCAGCGATCAGGCAGTTAGAGACGAAGAATGTAACATTTGATCATATTTTTATGGATCCTCCATATAAGAAAGGATTTGAAGAAGAAGTATTATCAATCATAGATCGATCCTCTATTTGTACAGAAGATACGGTAGTTATCGTGGAATCGTCTCTTGACACAGAGATACCAGATTTTGAGAAATTAAAGGTTATAAGAGTAAAAGAATATAAGACAAATAAACATACATTTTTGATGAAAACAGTGGAGGATTAGAAGATGAGTATTGCAGTTTATCCGGGAAGTTTTGACCCGGTGACTTATGGACATATTGATATTATAGAGCGTTCAGCCAAGGTTTTTGACAAGCTGATCATCGCAGTATTGGTAAACAGTGCAAAGAAACCAATGTTTACAACACAAGAGAAGGTTGATATGATACGAAAAGTGACAAGTCATCTTGATAATGTAGAGGTTATGTCATTTTCCGGATTGTTGGTAGACTTTGCAAAACAACAGGGAGCCAGTGTATCAGTCCGAGGACTACGCGCAGTAACTGATTTTGAGTATGAGATTCAAATTGCACAGACAAATGCGAGATTGGATAAAGACTTAGATACCATGTTTTTTACAACCAGCATTGAGTATTCTTATGTAAGTTCCACGATCGTAAAGGAAATTGCATCTTATCATGGAGATGTTTCTGAGATGGTACCGCCTTACGTACAAGAATGTCTTGAGAAGAAATTTAAATCATAGGAGGCGAATGAATATGAGTGAGAAGTATTTACATGAGATGATTGATGATATTGAAGTACTGATCGACGAAGCAAAACCAGCAAGATTTAGTCCAGGTAAGATTATGATCGAGAAAGATGTATTGATGACAGTGATCGAGGAATTAAGGAAGCAGATTCCAGGTGAGATTGAACGAAGCCATAAGATCATTCTGAACAAAGATGCGATCTTGGAAGATGCCAGAGTGAAGTCACAGCAGATGATCGATCAGGCAGCAAGAGATGCAGGAGAATTGATCGATCAGAATGAGGTTGTTGAGATGGCAAAGATGAGAGCGAATGAGATTGAAACTCACGCCAAAGATACAGCAAGAAGTGTTGTACATAATGCGAATGAAGAAGCAGATCAGATCCGTGCAGGTGCATTGCGCTATGTCAATGAGATCATGGAAGATGTACAAGGTTATGTGGCAAGTGTCAAAGAAGCACAGGAGAGTGTGTTTAACCAGTTGTTATCCGCATTAGATTCAGATCTTGCATCGATTAAAACGAATGCGAAGGAGATAGAAGAACAGCTTTCCGGAGTCAGCATTCCACAGGCAAGAACAAGAACGGTAGAAGATTTCATTTCAGATGAAGACTAGATAAGCAAGTAGTCCGCTTGAAACACTAAAAAGAGATCTTATGAGCAGATATTTCCAGAGGGAGAGTCTGCTCTTTTTGTATACACTTAAAGTCTGCACGGCAGCAGACAACCCGCCAAAAGAAGTGATCATACACAATAATATGACTTTGCGGCTGATAGACATATGGGAAGAACCAAAATAGGAGATGGCATTTGTGATTTCAAGAACAGCGGTCAATCCTCTTTTTAAATAGAAAGGAAGTGGAAGAATTTCTAAAAGAGAAACGGCAATTGAAAAGATCATAATACAGATTCCAATCATGAAAATGGAATGAAGACTATCAAAGATTACCTGATCTGCTGATTTTTTGTGTGCAATGGTGGGAGAAGAGTGGTGTGTATGTAGAAAATCGCTTGTAAAAAATAAAAAGACCAGATAGATCAGATAACACATGACAGGAAAATACAGGCAAAAGAAAAAGCGCAGAGCAGAAATTTTGCCATGAAGGATCAATGTAAGAGTATATCCAGCAGAGAACATGGGACTGATCTGATTGCAGGTATATAATAGCTTTTCTCCTTCAGATTTCGTAAAAGATCCACAAGAAATAAAATCATCAATGATCTTCGCACCGAGGGGACATCCACAAAAAAAACCTAGAATACAGGTGTAAAAAAAAGTCCTCATTGATACCAGGAAAAAGTTTTTTGAGGGGGTAAAAGAGCCGGGAGATCAGATGGAACGTTTGGTAATATTGCATAAAACCAGTGAGCAGTAAAAAAGGTAAAAGAGTCGGTGTGATCGTTGCAGACCATAAAATCAGCCCATTTTTTGCGCCTTGGACCGATGTTTGTGGAAAAAATAACAAGGAAAGAACACTAAAAATAAGTAAAAACTGGATAAAACTGGTTTTCATGAAAAATCTCCCGCTTTCTTTTTATAGTGTATGAAGCGGGAGGTGAAACTAGAAGATGATCTGCTCATCTTTTATGATCGTATGAAATTTCTGTCCGATCACGGTACGATATAACTGGTTGGCACGTTGTTCTGTAGATAATAATTCTTCTTGATCTTTGGATAAAGGATCATTCATAACACGCAGATGGCGGACCATAGGGATGGAAGATTTTCTTTTGATATTCCCGATCAGGAAGGAAGCAGAACGTTTGAAACCTAGAATCTGAAAATAAGGAGACATATCGTAAGTTCGTGCTTTTTCAACCTTTTCTTTTGTTATATCAAGCATGATATGCAAAAGATTTCTGCTTATTTTGCTCCAGGTGAGGTTTTTGGTCTTACAGGCACTGATCAGTTCTTCAAAAGAAAGATCAGATTTTAACATCTTAAAAATACGGTCCTTAAAATCGCTTGAAATACCGCTGATCTGTGTAAGATCTTCGCAAGAATAAATAGCTGCATGTAAAAGCAGAGAAAAATCATCCAGGCAGACAGGAAAATCTTTTTGATAATGCATCTGATAGATATCATGCAAAGCTTCAGGGACTCTTGAGAATAAAGGTCTGATCTGGTTTTGTTCTAAGATTTCACGGATGGATGTTGCAGAAGAAATCGAAGGTGTCAACTCCTTGCTGTGATGATCGTTTGAAACACGGGTAACACAGACGGGAATGATAGGGCTGTCTAACTGTAGCAAAGCTTTTAAATATTCAATCCCAAGAATATTATTCGGCTGTTTTAATACTTCGATCAAAGAAGCATCATCAAGATGCTCTCTAAGATAAAGTTCTTTTGCTTTCGGATAAGAATGTCCGAGACTCATAAGCTCTTTTGTACCACGCTCGATTTCTTCTTCATATTGGATAAGAAAGGATGCAATCTGCTTAAGTTTGTTAATATCTTGACACTCACTTCCAAAAGAAAGGTAGTCGATTACCCCTAGTTTGTGAAGCAGACTGACAGCTCCAATTGCAAAATCAGGGGCAGATGAACATGCTGCAAATAAGGGGAGTTCGATCACGAGATCGGCACCTCCAAGAAGGGCAGACTTGGTACGTATTTTTTTGTCCATAACCGCCGGAGTTCCGCGCTGTACATAGTTTCCACTCATGATGGCAATGACGTAGTCTGCACCCGTGATATTCCTTGTCTGCATGATGTGGTATTCATGACCATTGTGAAACGGATTGTATTCGCAAATGATAGCTGCTGTTTTCATAAAATATCCTTTCGAGATTCCTTATTTGAATCGTTTATTTTGTAAATGTATTATAAATCACAAATGAATAAAAGTAAAATTGCACAAAAAATGAAAAATGAGCAACAAGTATCTTGTCAGAGAAAACAAAAAAATGTAGAATAGAATATAGATTTTTCTGGAAATGTACAACGAAAAATACAAATACTATTATTGTATACAAAGAAATGATGTTGTATAATTTAACAAGATTAAATTCATCTTTTTGGAAAGTTGAAAGGAGCAACGCGAAAAATGAGTGTTATTGATGAGATTAAAAACAAGGCAAAAGCAAATAAGAAAACTGTTGTACTGCCTGAAACTACAGACATGAGAACATTAACAGCAGCAGCAGAGGTTATCAGTGAAGAGATCGCTGATATTATTTTAGTTGGAAAAGAAGACGAGATTAAGGCAAAAGCAGAAGGATTAGATTTAGCCAAAGCTTCTTTTGTTGATCCAGAGAACTGTGATCATTTAAATACATATATCGAATCTTTGTGTGAAGCAAGAAAGAGCAAAGGACTGCTTCCAGAAGATGCAAAAGAGATCCTGTTATCCAACCCACTGTTCTTCGGAGCAACAATGGTAAGAGTTGGAGATGCAGACGGAATGGTAGCAGGAGCGATCAACTCTTCTGCAAACGTACTTCGTGCAGCACTTCAGGTTGTTAAGACTGCACCTGGTACAGAGATTGTATCAGCCTTCATGTTAATGGATACACAGGCTAAAGATATGGGTGAAAACGGATGTTTCGTATTCGCTGACTGTGGACTGAATCAGAATCCAAATCCAGAACAGTTAGCAGCAATCGCTTCAAGTTCAGCTAAGACATTTGAACAGTTGATCGGAGCAACACCTAGAGTTGCAATGTTATCCCATTCTACATGCGGAAGTGCAAAACATGATGATGTAACAAAAGTTGTAGAAGCAACAAACATCGCTAAAGAAAAATACCCTCAGTACTTGATCTGTGGAGAATTACAGCTTGACGCAGCGATCGTACCAGAAGTTGCAGCAAGTAAGGCTCCAAGAAGTGAAGTTGCTGGTAAAGCGAACGTATTAGTATTCCCAGACTTAGATGCTGGTAACATTGGATACAAATTAGTGCAGAGATTAGGTGGAGCGCAGGCATTCGGACCTATTACACAGGGAATCGCAAAACCAGTCAATGACTTATCACGTGGATGTGTAGCATCAGATATCGTAGGTGCAGTAGCGATCACATGTGTACAGGCAGCAGCACTGGAAGCAGATAAATAAGAAAAATATAAGGAGAATCATAGTTCATGAAAGTTTTAGTTATCAACTGCGGAAGCTCATCATTAAAATATCAGTTAATCGATTCAGAGACAGAAAGTGTTTTAGCAAAAGGATTATGTGAAAGAATCGGAATCGATGGAGCATTAACACATCAGCCAGCGGGAAAAGACAAGATCAAATCTACACCAGCTATGCCAGATCATAAGACAGCGATCGGAATCGTTATCGACCAGCTGACAGATAAAGAAAACGGAGTTGTAGAAAGTCTTGATGAGATCGGAGCTGTAGGACATCGTATTGTTCACGGTGGAGAGAAATTCACAAAATCATGCCTGATCACAGATGAAGTTATCAAAGAAGTTGAAGAATGCAGCGTATTCGCACCACTTCATAACCCAGCGGGACTGATCGGAGTTCGCGCATGTCAGGAATTAATGCCAGGACTTCCAATGGTAGCAGTATTTGATACAGCATTCCATCAGACAATGCCAGAGAAAGCATTCTTATATGGTATTCCTAGAAAATATTACGATGAAGATGGTATCCGCCGTTATGGATTCCACGGAACATCTCATCAGTTCGTATCTTTAGAGACAGCAAAAGTCTTAGGAAAAGATATCAAAGACTTAAAGATCATCGTATGCCATTTAGGAAACGGTGCAAGTGTTACAGCAGTCAAAGGTGGAGAATCAGTAGATACATCTATGGGATTAACACCACTTGAAGGACTGATCATGGGAACACGTTCTGGAGATCTTGATCCAGCAATCATTGAATTTATTGCGAATAAAGAAAACAAAACAGCATCTGAAGTATTAAATATCTTAAACAAAGAATCAGGAGTTTACGGATTATCAGGAGTATCTTCTGACTTTAGAGATGTAAAAGCAGCAAGAGCTGAAGGTAACAAAGTTGCAGCTGCAGCATTAGATGCATATGCATACCGCGTAGCAAAATACATCGGAGCTTACACAGCAGCTATGAATGGTGTTGATGCGATCGCATTTACAGCAGGACTTGGTGAGAATGATGATATCACACGTAAAGCAATCTGTGAATATCTTGGATATTTAGGAACAGAACTTGACGAAGTGAAGAACGATGTTCACGGAGAAACAGCGATCATCTCTACAGATGATTCTAAAGTTACACTGCTTTGTGTACCAACAAATGAAGAATTAATGATCGCAAGAGACACAGTAGCCCTTGTCAAATAATCATTTCATAAAAAATAAAGCTTGTTAAAATGTGCTTCGGGATTGTTTTTTTAAAAGTAAGGAAAATTACTTGACAAACCAGAAGCACATTCGTATAATAGTACAGTATGAAAATTTAGGAGATCGTATGAAGATTCAATTATCAAAAATTATTTCAGTACCTAAATATGAAGAAACCGTCGAAGCGTCAATCGATCTGAATGAGATTAAGCTTAAAGGTGTGTCTTATCCTATTCGAGAGAAGAATGATTTTTCGATTGTTTTTAGAAATATTGGAAAGGATAAGATATCATTTGCATTTGAGACAGAAGTCACGCTTGGAATTCCATGCAGTCGATGTCTTGAAGAAGTGAGTTATCCGGTTTCCGTGCAGGTGATGAAAGAATTAGATTTTTCGGATCTCGATGAAGAAGATTCTTCATATATCGAGGACAAGTATCTTGATCTTGATATACTGATCTTCGATGAAGTTGTTCCAAAACTTCCGTCCAGAGTGTTATGCAAAGAAGACTGCAAAGGACTTTGTCCGGTGTGCGGAACGAATCTGAATGAAAAAGAGTGTGGCTGCGATCGTACGGTGGCAGACCCTCGTATGGCAGCGATTCAGGATATTTTTAAGAATTTTAAGGAGGTGTAAAACCAATGTCAATTTGTCCAAAGAATAAATCATCCAAAGGAAGAAGAAACAGACGTAGAGCAAACTGGAAGATGACTGCTCCAACACTTGTAAAATGCAGCAAATGTGGTGCTCTTATGATGCCTCACAGAGTATGTAAAGCCTGCGGATCTTACAATAAAAAGGAAATTGTTTCAGCACACGCTGAATAATGGTAAATGAAGAGAAATGCCATACGTTTAGGCTTTTTAAGAAGGTTTAGGCGTGTGGCATTTCCTATTTTTAAGAAAAGGAGTAACAGGTCATATGGAGAAATTAGTGAAAGTGGCAGTTGATGCCATGGGTGGAGATCATGCACCAGGAGAAGTTGTAAAAGGTGCCGTTGATGCTGTGAATGAAAAAAACAATCTGAAAGTATTTCTTGTAGGAAAAGCACCAAGGATTCATGAAGAATTAAGCAAATATCAGTATAAAAATGAACAAATTGAAGTTGTGAATGCAGAAGAAGAAATTTCTTGTGACGAATCACCAGTAGAAGCGATTCGTAAGAAGAAAGATTCTTCCATGGTGGTCGCCCTGAAAATGGTAAAGGATAAGACTGCAGATGCATTTGTATCAGCTGGAAGTTCAGGAGCGATCCTTGTTGGAGGACAGTTTGTTGTTGGAAGGATTAAAGGGATCAAGAGAGCACCACTGGGAGCAGTGATGCCAACAGCCAAAGGTCCGATGTTATTAGTTGATGCTGGAGCGAATATGGATGCGAAAGCGGAATATCTGCTTCAGTTTGCACAGATGGGATCTATCTATATGGAAGATGTTCTTGGAATCAAGAACCCAAGAGTTGGACTTGTCAATGTCGGTGTGGAAGAAGCCAAAGGAAATCAGCTGGTAAAAGAAACAGGTCCATTATTAAAGGAATGTGAAAATATCAATTATATCGGAAGTATCGAAGCAAGAGAAATCCCATACGGTGCAGCGGATGTTGTTGTATGTGATGCATTTGCAGGAAATATCGTTCTGAAACTGGAAGAAGGATTAGCAGCAGTGTTAGTCAGTCAGATCAAAGAAGGAATGATGTCAACATTAAAGAGTAAGATCGGTGCACTATTAGCGAAACCAGCATTAAAGAAGACGTTAAAGAAATTTGATGCTTCTGAATATGGTGGAGCGCCATTACTTGGATTAAATGGATTGGTTGTAAAAGCACATGGATCTTCAAGTGCAAAAGAAATGAAAAATGCGATCATTCAGTGTATCGCATTTGCCGAAGAAGATATTACGCAGAAGATCAAAGACCAGATTGTGAAAGGATAAGAAGAAAATGGATGCAAAAAGTGTGGAAGAATTTCAAGAGCAGATAGGAATTAAATTTCATGAGCCATCCCGACTTTGGAATGCCTTCATTCATAGTTCCTATGCAAATGAACGAAGAATGAGCAAAGATAAGAATAATGAACGTCTCGAATTTTTGGGAGATGCAGTTCTTGAGCTGGTAACAAGTAATTATCTGTATCGCACATACCAGAAAGAATCAGAGGGAAAGTTAAGCAAGATCAGGGCGAGTCTTGTATGTGAGCCGACACTTGCAGGATGTGCAAGAGATATCAACCTTGGGAAATATGTTCTCTTAAGCAAAGGAGAAGATATGACAGGTGGAAGATCAAGAGATTCCATTCTTTCTGATGCATTTGAAGCTGTGATCGGTGCGATTTATTTAGATCAGGGAATCGAAACAGCAACAAAATTCATTGAGACATATTTATTTAAAGATGTAGAAAATAAAGTTCTGTTTTTCGATGCAAAGACGAATCTTCAGGAGATTGTTCAGGGAGAAGGAAAAGGACGATTAAAATATGTGCTTGTTGGAGAAGAAGGTCCAGATCACGCCAAAATCTTTACGGTAGAAGCACGTCTTGGAGAGAATGTGATCGGAACAGGATCAGGACATAGTAAAAAGTCAGCAGAACAGCATGCTGCATTTGAGGCGATCAAACGCCACAAAAAATAACACGAAACAGAGGTGGACATGTATTTAAAAAGTATTGAGGTCAATGGCTTTAAATCTTTTGCCCATAAAATGATCTTTAAATTTGAACATGGGATCACAGGAATCGTAGGTCCAAATGGAAGTGGAAAGAGTAACGTTGCAGATGCTGTTCGATGGGTGCTTGGAGAACAAAGAGCAAAACAGCTTCGTGGTTCTAGAATGGAAGATGTTATTTTTTCGGGGACAGAGCTTCGAAAGCCGATGGGATCTGCTTATGTTGCGATCACATTAGATAACAGTGACCATAGTCTGCCAATCCAGTTTGAAGAAGTAACAGTTGCCAGAAGAGTCTATCGTTCTGGGGAAAGTGAATATTTGATCAACGGAAGTGCCTGCCGAAGAAAGGATATCGTAGAACTTTTTTTTGATACAGGAATCGGAAAAGAGGGATATTCGATCATCGGACAGGGACAGATCGAACAGATCTTAAGTGGAAAACCGGAAGAGAGAAGAGAATTATTTGATGAAGCAGCAGGAATTGTTAAATACAAGAAAAACAAGCTGGAAACACAAAAATCTTTGGAAATCGAACGTGAGAATCTGGTACGAGTCACAGATATCTTAACGGAATTGGAACGTCAGGTTGGACCGCTTAAGAAACAGTCAGAACATGCGAGAGAATATCTGTTGTTAAGAGATCAGTTGAAAGATGAAGATGTGAAGTTGTTCCTGCTTGAGAATCAGAATCTTGAGAAGGAATTAAAAGAGCTGGATGAAAAGATAGAAATCGCTCAGCGGGAGATCAATGAGGCAAATCAGACACTTGCCAAAGCAAAAGAGAAATACGGAAAACAAGAAGAGTTTTTGGATCATTTAAAACAGGAAATCGAAACGATCACTGCTCATATTTCTGAAATGAAGCTTACAAAGCAGAAAAAAGAAGGAAAGATTCAGGTTTTAAATGAACAGATCAATACAGAACATATGCGTGAGAGTATGTATCTGGAGTCTAAGGATAAGCTGTATAAAGATCTGAATGAAAAGAAAGCACAGTTAAAGAGATTTGAGGCAGAGACAGAAGAAATTCGTAAGGAATATGAATCTGTCATGGAACAAAAGATACAAAAAGAAAGCGAAGTTGCATTGTATCAGAAGCAGATTCAGGATCTGGAGAGAGAACAAGAAGAGATTGAAATCCGAGTGAATGCTGTCAGAGAAGGCCGTATGCGGGTGGCTGGAGCGATTGAGCGTTCCCAGACTGTGAAAGAACAGCTAAATGTCCGGATCATAGGACTGGATCATCAGATAGAAGAAATAAAACGGCAGATCAATGATCAGGAAAAAGAAAAAGATTCTTCTAGTCAGAAGATCGAAGAGATCAATGAGAAGAAAAAACGATCTGAGATCGAATGTCATAATGCCAAGAGAATCGAAGAAACATTGATAGCGGAACGCCGTCAGATTCAGGAACAGATGGATCAGAAAAGAGAGAAATATCATAGAGTGCGTTCCAACTATGAAACAATGCGGAATATGGCAGAACGTTATGATGGATATGGATTCGGGATCAAGAAAGTGATGGAACAACAGGCCGTGACATCTGGGATCATTGGAGCTGTTGCGGATATCATTAAAGTGGAAGAAAAATACGAAACAGCGATCGAGACAGCTCTGGGTGGAAGTATTCAGAACATTGTAACGGATACGCAGAAAACAGCGAAGAAGATGATCGAATATCTGAAGAAGAATCGTTATGGAAGAGTTACGTTTTTGCCGCTGGATGCAGTGAAGGGAAAAGAATTTGCAAGGAAAGAAATTCTTTTAGAACCAGGGGTGATCGGGGCAGCCAATCAACTTGTGATCTATGATGAAGTATATAAGGATTTATTTGCATCACTGCTTGGACAGATTCTTGTTGTAAAAGATATGGATGCAGGAATTAAAATTGCAAATAAATATCATCACAGTGTAAGGATCGTAACGCTTGATGGGGATTCTTTAAACCGAGGCGGTGCAATGTCTGGAGGTGCTTTTAAGAATAAGAGCAATCTGCTTGGAAGATCCAGAGAAGTTGAAGAATTAAAGAAGAAGCTGGATCGATGGACGAAAGCAATCACAGAAGATGAAGAAAAATATCATGAAAATGAAAAAAAACTCAAAGAATATCAGCAAAATATGATAGACTTAGAGAAAGAGATGCAAGAAATCTCTTTGGAATTAAATACACAGCAGATGTCACAATCTGCGATCAAGCGAAGAAAAGAAGAGCTTGATAATAGGCACGAACAGTTAAGTATACAGAGACAACAACTGGAAGAAGAATTAAGGAATGCGGAAGATGATGCTGACAGACTGCAAGATGAACAGGTAGATCTTGAAAGTGCAAATGAGCAGGATGAAGAAAGGATCAAGGAGATCAGTGAGATTCTTGAACATCTTAGAAAACATGCCGAACAGCATGCAATGGAAGTTTCCAAGGTTCATATGCAGTTAAGCAAAGAATCACAGAAGTTAGAATTTCAGGAGAATAATCAGGAGCGAGTAAGATCTGAGATCGAACATCTATCAGAAGAGGTTCAAGAAAATCAGAAAGATACTGGAAGTATCAATGAGAATGTAAAAGCATTAAAACAGCAGATTGGACATTTAAAAGAATCATGCGAAGCAATGGAACGAAAGATCATAGAAGATCAGAACAGGCATCAGAAGATGCAGGAAGAAGTGAAGGAGAAAGAAGTCCTTTATAAGGATATCCTTAAAGAACGCGAAGAGATGCTTGAACGTATCAGTGGATATGACAAAGAAATGTATCGTCTGGAGAGTCAGAGAGAGAATCGCAAAGGAAAGAAAAAAGAGCTTTTGGATTATATGTGGGAGAATTACGAGATCACATATCATCAGGCAAAACAGAGGATCGATCTGGATGAGACGCAGAGCCTTACAAAAGTTAAGGAAACGATCTCTGAGTTAAAAAATAAGATCAAGAACCTTGGACCAGTTAATATCAATGCAGTCGAAGATTATAAAGAAGTTTCCGAACGTTACGAATTTATGCAGAAACAGCATGAAGATATCGTGACAGCAGAAGCACATCTGACAGGTTTGATGGAAGAACTGGAAGATGCGATGCGCCGTCAGTTTAATGCAAAGTTTAAAGACATCAAACGAGTATTTCAGGAAGTATTCGTGGAATTATTTGGTGGTGGAGAAGCAAGATTGGAACTTACAGATGATGATGTATTAGAATCTGGAATCAGGATCATTGCACAGCCTCCAGGAAAGAAACTTCAGAATATGATGCAGTTATCAGGTGGAGAGAAAGCTTTAACAGCGATTTCATTATTATTTGCGATCCAGAATTTAAAACCATCTCCGTTTTGTCTCCTGGATGAGATTGAAGCGGCACTGGATGATTCAAATGTCACAAGATTTGCAAAGTATCTGCATAAACTTACAAAGGATACACAGTTTATCGTGATCACACATCGAAGAGGAACGATGATGGCAGCAGATGTTTATATGGGATCACGATGCAGGAAAAAGGTATTTCAACTCAGGTTTCTGTAAATTTGATCGAGAATGATTTAGATGAATAAAAGGAGAATGGCTATGTCAGAGAAAAAAGGATTTTTTAAAAGACTTGCACAGGGATTAAGTAAAACAAGAGATAATATTGCCTCAAGTTTTGACTCTATTTTCAGCGGATTTTCTGGAATAGATGAGGATTTTTATGAAGAGCTGGAAGAGATTTTGATCATGAGTGATATGGGAATTGATACAACAATGAATATCATTGAAGATCTGAAGAAAAAAGTAAAAGAAAATAAGATCAAAGAGCCGGAAGAATGCCGACAGCTTTTGATTGATTCTATTAAGGATCAGATGAGACTGGAAGATAGTGCTTATGATTTTATTGATAAAAAGAGTGTCGTTCTTGTCATTGGAGTAAATGGTGTAGGAAAAACAACATCTGTTGGAAAACTTGCAGCATCACTAAAAGGACAAGGAAAAAAAGTATTACTGGCAGCTGCGGATACATTCCGTGCTGGAGCGATCGAACAGCTCAAAGAATGGTCAAATCGTGCTGGGGTTGATATCATTAGTCAAGCAGAGGGTGCAGATCCTGCGGCTGTTGTATATGATGCGGTAGCAGCAGCAAAAGCAAGAGATGTCGATGTGTTGTTATGTGATACAGCAGGACGACTTCATAATAAGAAGAATCTGATGAATGAGTTAAGCAAGATTAATCGTATCATCCAAAAAGAATACAGTGAAGCTTATTTAGAGACACTGATCGTCTTAGATGGAACAACTGGACAAAATGCCATGGCACAGGCAAAACAGTTTAAAGAAGCAACAGACATTTCAGGAATTATTTTGACGAAATTAGATGGAACAGCAAAAGGCGGAATCGCGATCGCAATCCAGTCAGAACTTGGAATTCCAGTAAAATACATTGGTATTGGGGAACAGGTTGATGATCTTCAGAGATTTGATCCAGATATGTTTGTCAATGCATTATTCGAAAAAGGAGAAGAAAATTAAAATGTTAGAACTAAAAGATTTTGAAGCTGCATATAATAAAGTGCAGGAGGTTGTCCTTCCTACCAAGCTGATCAAAAGTGATTATTTTTCAGATCAGACAGGAAACGATGTTTATCTAAAACCTGAGAACATGCAGTTGACTGGAGCTTACAAGATCCGTGGTGCATATTACAAGATCAGTACATTATCTGAAGAAGAAAAAGCAAAAGGATTGATCACAGCATCTGCTGGAAACCATGCACAGGGTGTTGCATTGGCAGCAGCAAGACAGGGAGTCAAAGCAACGATCGTTATGCCAACAACCACTCCACTGTTAAAGGTTAACAGAACAAAAGATCTTGGAGCAGAAGTGATCCTTCATGGAGATGTTTATGATGAAGCATGTGCACACGCATTAGACCTTGCAGCAGAACATGGATATACATTTGTTCATCCATTTGATGACCCAACGGTTGCAACAGGGCAGGGAACGATCGCAATGGATATCTTTAAAGAACTTCCAACCGTAGATTACATCCTTGTACCAATCGGTGGAGGCGGACTTGCAACAGGTGTTTCAACACTTGCCAAACTGTTAAATCCAAAGATTAAAGTGATCGGTGTAGAACCAGCAGGAGCAGCATGTATGAAAGCTTCATTAGAAGCAGGAAAAGTAGTGTCATGTGATCATGTCAGCACGATCGCAGATGGTACAGCAGTACAGACACCAGGAAAGATCATTTTTCCATATATTCAGGAAAACCTTGATGATATCATCACAGTAGAAGATGAAGAACTGATCCCATGTTTCTTAGACTTGTTAGAAAATCACAAGATGTTAGCAGAAAACTCTGGATTACTAACAATTGCAGCATTAAAACATCTGGATGTTAAGAATAAGAAAGTAGTTTCTATCATCAGTGGTGGAAATATGGATGTCATTACGATCGCATCTTTAGTACAGCATGGATTGATCATGAGAGATCGAATCTTTACGGTATCTGTATTCCTTCCAGACAAACCAGGAGAGTTAAATAAAGTTTCTGATGTGATCGCAGATGCACAGGGAAATATTATCAAACTAGAGCATAACCAGTTCGTAAGTATCAACAGAAATAGTGCGGTAGAACTTACGATCACAATGGAAGCATTCGGTACAGAACATAAAAATAAGATCATTAAATCCTTGAAAAAAGCAGGATATGATCCTAAAATGAGAAATTCTACATCTGTATATTAAATTGCTTGGATGAATTTCACAATATGGATATAAATAGTGCATTAAATATTGTACAATTTGTTGAAATATATGAAAAGATTTGGTATAATAAAGTTAGTGAAACAAACACTTTTTGAACAGCAGATAAACAACCAGAAAGTGGACTAGAAACGAAAGATATTTACAGTACATTGTTCTTTGAATATGAAAATATCTTGTAAGATGACAACGTGTCACATTTTTATTATACCTATAGAAATTAAAGATATGACTATGAAAGCGTAAATAAGCCATTTGCAAGAAGATTGTTCGTGGTTGTTTACGCTTTTTTATTTTATTAGACTTTTTAGTTTCACAAAGAAGTCTTATAAGATAAGATTTTCTGTAAGTGTGGGATTCGATCACAAGAATTCTTTGTTTTGAAGTTTTAAGGAGGAGTTATACTATGAATGAAACTATCAATCGTGAGGATTTGTATTTGTTTCAGACGGGAAAGGCAAGGCAGGCATACCTGACATTTGGATGCCATTATCAGAAGAAGACAAAGACTCACAGATTTACTGTTTGGGCTCCAAATGCAAAGTCAGTCAGTGTCGTAGGTGATTTCAATTTCTGGAATCCTCTTGCGCATCCGATGAAAGGTGACAAAGACGGGATCTATACGATCGAGATTGAAGGACTGAAGAAAGGTGATCTGTATAAATATCATGTAGAAGGCTATGATGGAATCTGCAGATATAAGAGTGATCCATTTGCATTTTATGCAGAATGCAGACCAGATACAGCTTCGAAAGTCTGGGATTTCGATGATTTTAAATGGTCTGATAAACGTTTTATCAATCAGAGAAAGAAACGCCAGGCATTAGATCAGCCAATGTCTATCTATGAGCTACATCTTGGAACATGGAGAATGCCGCAGGAAGAAGAGAGAGAATTTTATAATTATCGTGAGATCGCGGACATGCTGATCCCTTATCTTGGAGAGATGGGATATACACATGTTGAACTGATGCCGATCACAGAATATCCATATGATCTTTCTTGGGGATATCAGGTAACAGGATATTACGGCGTAACATCAAGATATGGAACACCAGAAGATTTCAATTATATGATCAATGAGTTACATAAAGCAGGGATCAGTGTCATCCTTGATTGGGTTCCAGCACATTTTCCAAGAGACGAGCATGGACTGGCAATGTTTGATGGAACACATATTTATGATCACGAAGATCCAAGAAAGGGAAGCCAGCCTGATTGGGGAACCTTATTATTTAACTATGGGAAACCAGAAGTGCAGAGCTTTCTGATCTCAAGTGCGATGTTTTTTGCAGATGTTTATCATATCGATGGAATTCGTATTGATGCTGTATCTGCAATGCTATATCTTGACTTTGGAAAACAGGAAGGAGAATATGTGCCGAATGAAGATGGAACCAATATCAACTATGAAGCAGTTGATTTCCTTCGTAATCTAAACGAAGCACTTCGTACAACACATGAGGGATTCTTGACGATCGCAGAAGAATCAACAGCATATCCAAAGGTAACGAGTGATGTTGATGATCCGGAAGGACTTGGATTTGTTTACAAGTGGAATATGGGATATATGCATGATACTCTTTACTATATGGAACTTGATCCATTGTATCGTAAGGATAATCATGGAGCGATCATTTTCTCTATGGACTATGCTTACAGTGAGAATTACATTCTTCCATATTCACATGATGAGGTTGTTCATGGCAAAGGTTCTATGATCAATAAGATGTATGGTGCATATGATGAGAAGTTTGCTTCACTGCGAACATTATATGGATTTACCATGGCACATCCAGGAAAGAAATTATTATTTATGGGTGGAGAATTCGCCCAATTTGTAGAATGGAGAGACAAAGAACAGCTTGACTGGTTCTTGATCGATCAGTATGAGATGCATGATTCTTTCCACAAATATGTAGCTAAACTAAATGAGATTTACAAATCTGAACCGGCATTATATGAATTAGATCAGGATCCAGCAGGATTTGAATGGTGCTTGCAACGTGATGCAGACCACAGTGTTGTAGCATTTATACGAAAGAATAAGAAGGGCAGAGGAAGAAAACAACAACAGATTCTTTGTGTCTGCAATTTTACACCGATGGAATGGGATAAATACAAGGTTCCATTACCAAAGAAATCAAAACTTACGAAGATCTTAGACAGCAGTGAGCTTGATTTTGGTGGAGATGGAGATGTTTCCGAATCTAAAGTTTCAACGAAGAGGGTGAAAGTACCATCTGAAGGAAAGAAAGCTGTTTACCAACAGGCAGCAGAAATTTCCTTAAAACCACTAAGTGTTGTTTACTATAAGATCGAGGAAGTGGAGACAAAACCACGAAAGAGTGCAGCAAAGAAGGCAGAGCCGGCAAAGAAAGCCACTGCAAAGAAAGCAGAGCCAGCAAAGAAGGCAGCACAGGAGAAGAAAACAGAAGCTGTGAAGAAAACAGTAGAGAAAAAGCCGGAAGTTACAAAGAAAGTAACAAAAGAAGAGGCACCGGAGACTAAGAAAGACACTCCAAAAAAAGAAGATATAAAGGTAACAAAGCAAACAACAGAGAAAGAAGAGGAACAGCCCAAAAAAAGAACAAGCAAGACAAGAAGAACAAAAAAGAATAATGATCAAGGTGTAAAATAAAGGAGGACAAAGAGCTATGATTAACAAAAAAGAAATCGTTGCGATGCTGCTTGCAGGGGGACAAGGAAGCAGATTGTTCGCATTAACTCAGAAGAAAGCAAAACCAGCCGTATCCTATGGTGGAAAATATAAGATCATTGACTTCCCACTGTCAAACTGTACAAACTCAGGAATTGACACAGTCGGAGTTTTAACACAGTATGAACCACTGGAGTTAAATGCATATATTGGTACTGGAGGATTCTGGGATCTTGACAGCTTAAACGGAGGTGCTTATGTTTTACCTCCATATATGAAGGGAGAAACAGGTAACTGGTACCGTGGAACGGCAGATGCGATTTATCAGAACATCAATTTCATTGATAATTTTGATCCAGATCATATCATTGTATTATCTGGTGACCAGATCTGTACCATGGATTATGACAAGATGCTTCAGTATCATAAAGAGAAAGGTGCAGATTGTACGATCTCAGTTCTGAATGTAACTTATGAAGAAGCAAAACGTTTTGGAATCATGAATACAGATGAAGATGAACGTATTTATGAATTCGAAGAAAAACCAGCAGAACCAAAGAGTACAAAAGCTTCTATGGGTATCTATATCTTTAAATGGAAACTGATCCGTCAGTATCTGATCGATGATGGAAATGATCCAGAGTCAGAACACGATTTTGGTAAGAACATTATTCCAAGAATGTTAGAAGATGGAAGAAAGATGTATGCATACTCATTTGATGGATACTGGAGAGACGTAGGAACGATCGACAGTTTATGGGAAGCTAATATGGAACTTCTGGATGAAAATCCTCAGATTGACTTAAATGATGATAAGATGAGAATCTACACAAGAAACTTCTCATTACCTCCTCATTATATAGCACCAGGTGCATCTGTTAAGAATTCTATTCTTGCCGATGGATGTGTTATTGAAGGTGAAGTAGAGAACTGTGTCATCCATTCTGGTGTTAAGATCGGAAAAGGCAGTGTAGTTAAGAACAGTGTGATCATGAAAGATACTGTTGTAAGAACAGACTGTCAGATCGACAAAGCACTGATCGATGAAGAAGTAGTCATCGAGCAGGGATGCAAGGTTGGAGAAGGAAATAATGTAACTGTAATCGGATATCATTGTGTTGCATTAGAGAATGCGACTGTTGAAGACGGAGCAATGATCTACCCAGATACCATCTTACACTAGGAGGATTGAAGATATGGATAAACAGATGTTAGGTATTATCAATGCAGGAGAAGAAAATAGAAAATTAAAAGACCTTGTACGCTCCAGAAGTTTATCAGCACTTCCGGTTGGTGGACGTTATCGTACAGTTGACTTTATGTTAAGTAACATGGTAAATGCAGGGATTAAGAATGTAGGATTATTAACAAGAAGAAATTACGATTCACTGTTGAGCCATGTGAATTCAGGAAAATACTGGGGATTAAACAAAAAACGTGGAGGATTATATATCTTCCCACCATATATTAATGATGCATCTCCATCCGGAGAATACGCAAGTGTTATGGATGGACTTCGTGGAACACTTGGATTTTTAAAGAAAGCAAAAGAAAAATATGTATTATTAGGACGTTCTTATGTGATCTGTAATGCAGATTTTCAGGATATGTTAGATAAACATATCAAATCTGGAGCAGATATCACACTGATGTATTTTGATAATAGTGATGATTCAACGAACTGCGATTATGATGGAGTTTATTTAAAAACAGATGAAGACGATAAAGTTCTTGATATGTGCTATTCTGAAGGAAAACATCGTTCAAATAAGAAGAGCATGGATGCTTATATCATGAAGACAACATTATTGATCGATTTTATTGAGACAGCGATCGCACATAATAAGAAACACTTTTTCTTTGATGTTATCGTTCCAAACTTCGATCGTCTTGTAATTCAGGGATATGAATATAAAGGATATGTAGGATGTATTACATCTTTAGAAGCATATTACAATGTAAATATGGATATGTTAAAACCAGATGTTTACAAAGAATTATTCTTGGGTAATAGAAGAATTTACACAAAATCTGCCGATGGAGCACCAGCAAAATACGGACCAAATGCGAAAGTCAGCAACAGCCTGATCAGTAGTGGATGTGAGATTGATGGTGAAGTTGAAAACTCTGTCATCTTCCGTGGATCACAGATTGCAGAGGGAGCTGTGATCAAGAATTCTGTTGTTATGGCAGAAGGATTTATCGCACCACAGGCAGAGATCAACCATACAATTTTAGACCGACACGTAAAAGTTTATTCAAATGCACACTTATCAGGATCATCAAACCATCCAGTATTTATTCCGAAAGGAGCAAGTGTTAATGAGTAATAACAATTCACTGAAAGTGCTGCTTGCAGGGGCAGAGTGTGCACCATTTGTGAAGCTTGGAGGGCTAGCAGATGTTATGGGAACCCTTCCAAAGGAATTGAATCAGATCGGTGCGGATGCCCGTGTGATCATGCCGTTTCATAGTCAGATGAAAGGGAAATATGGCGCACAGACAAGACATCTGGCAGATTTCAACATCAATTTTAGTGGTGGGGAAACATATGTAGGTGTAGAAGAACTGGTTTATAATGAAGTTACATATTATCTGATCGATAATGAAGGATTTTTTGGTGATGCGGTATATCGTGGTGGACTTGCAGAAGGAGAGCAGTATGCTTTCTTCTGCCGTGCCGTGATCGAAGCAGCAAGCCGTATTGGATTTATTCCAGACGTCATCCATTGCAATGACTGGCAGACAGGTCTGATCCCTATCTTACTCCGCACACAGTACGGACATTGGGATATTGGACATGCAAAGACGATCTTTACGATCCATAATATGATGTATCAAGGAGAATTTGGTTTCGATCAGTTTGAACATTGGTTAGGAATCGATCCAAAGTATGACACACCAGAATTTATGCATAACTATGAATGTGCAAGTTTCATGAAAGCAGCACTTGTGTTTGCAGATCGTTTAAGCACAGTAAGTCCAACTTATGCACAGGAGATTCGTGATCCAGCATTTGCATACCGTCAGGAAGGTATCTTAAATGCGAGAGCAGGAGATACATGGGGAATCTTAAATGGAATGAATCAGGAAGAATTTAATCCAGAGACAGATCCATTGATTCCATATCATTTTAACAAAGATGATCTTTCTGGAAAGAAGAAAGATAAACAGGAACTGATCAAGGCTCTTGGATTATCGATCACACCAGGAGTTCCGATCATCGGTATGGTTACAAGATTAACAGAGCAGAAAGGTCTGGATCTTGTGAAATACATGTTGGATGAGATCATGTGTACAGAGAATGTCGCATTTGTCATTCTCGGAACGGGTGATTATGAATATGAGGAATTTTTCCGTTACATGGAAGAAAAATACAAAGGAAGAGTATGCTCATATATCGCATATGATAATGCAGTTGCACACCAGATTTATGCAGGAAGTGATCTCTTCTTAATGCCATCCAAATTTGAACCATGTGGAATCTCTCAGATGATCGCACTTCGTTATGGAACACTTCCAATCGTACGTGAGACAGGTGGACTTCGTGATACAGTACAAAGTTACAATGAATACGAGGACACAGGAAATGGATTCTCATTTGCAAACTACAATGCACATGAGATGCTGGGAGCAATCCGTTATGCATTACAGACATTGCAGAGTCCAAAGAGAAAACATGGATTGATCCAAAGAGCGATGGAATCCGATAACAGTTTTGCAAAATCTGCAAAGATTTATCTTGATATGTATAATAGTGTATTATAAATTCAAAAGAAGAATGGGCATCTTATTTTAAGATGCCCATTCTTCATAAAGACGAAAAAATGAGATAAATTTACAGGTCAAAGATAAAGACTAGAAAGGAGGCTTAGATCACAATGGACTATATGGACAGCAATAAGATCGGACAACGGATCGAGAATAAATTAATTCATGCACTTGGAAGAACGATCAGTGAGGCAACAAATGATGAGATCTATAAGGCAGCAGCGGAGTGTATCAGGGATGATATCATGATATCCTGGGCAGACAGCAGAAAAAGGGTACAAGAGCAGGGAGTTAAGAAACTTTACTATATGTCAGCCGAACTTTTTGATGGGAAGGGCATTTTCTAATAATCTGATCAGTCAAGGATTATATGAGGCATATCGGGAAGCATTCTGGGAGATGGGACTTGATTTTGATAAGATTACGGATGAAGAAAATGATGCAGGACTTGGAAATGGAGGACTAGGACGACTGGCAGCATGTTTTTTGGATTCACTTTCTACGATGGAACTTCCAGTACTCGGATGTGGGATCCGATATGAATATGGAATGTTTCGTCAGAAAATTGTAGATGGAACGCAGATTGAGATGGAAGATGACTGGTTAAGAGATGGAAATGTCTGGGAGATCGAGCGCCCGGAATTAAGTGTGGAAGTACATTTTAATGGAACGATTCGGGAAAACTGGACAGAGAATGGATTAAAGATTGAACATAAAGATTATAATACCGTCATTGCAGTCCCATATGATGTACCGATCATTGGATACAAGACTAAGACACCAGCAACTCTTCGTCTGTGGAGTGCCAGAAGCAAGCGGCGGTTCGATTTTCATTCGTTTAATGAAGGAATCTATGATAAAGCGATGGCAGACCAGACATTTGCAGAAGCGATCTCGAAAGTCTTATATCCGTCAGATGATCATATGCAGGGTAAAATGTTGCGTTTAAAACAGTTTTATTTTCTGGCATCTGCAACAATGCAGTCGATGATCAAGAGGCATAAAGTAGTATTTGATGATCTGAACTCCTTGCCAGAACATGTTGTCATTCAGATCAATGAGACACATCCGGCATTGGCGATGCCAGAACTTATGAGGATTCTAATGGATGAAGAATATTTTGGATGGGATGAGGCCTACGGTATAGTCAAGAAGATATTTCATTATACGAATCATACAATTATGTCAGAAGCAATGGAATGTTGGGATGAGAATATGTTTCGTTTACTGCTTCCAAGAATCTATCAGATCATTTGTGCGATCAATGAGAAATACTGTCAGAAACTTTCCGTATATTACAGCAAGGAAGAAGAAAAGATCGCACAGATGGCAGTGATCGGAAACAATGAGATCCGCATGGCAAACCTATGCGTAGCTCTTTGCCGCAGGATCAATGGTGTTTCAAATCTTCACGCTGATATTTTAAAAACGAGGATTTTTAAAGGATCTTATCAGATCTTTCCACAAAAATATCTTGCGATCACAAATGGGATCACACACAGACGCTGGTTAGCACTGGCCAATCAGGGGCTATATCATCTGGTAAGAGAGTATGTGAAAGGGGATATTTTAAAGGATTACCGTCTGTTTGAACAGATCCTTCCATATAAAGATGACAAAGAATTTTGTAAAAAATATGAGAAGGTCAAACGAAATAATAAGATCCGTTTTGCAAAGTATATCAAAGAAAAGCAAGGGATCGAAGTGAACCCAGAATCTATTTTTGATGTTCATTGCAAACGTTTGCATGAGTATAAACGACAGCTGTTAAAATGTCTGCATATCATTTATATATATCAGAAGATCAAAAAAGATCCAACATGTATTACAACACCGATCACATTTATTTTTGCAGCGAAAGCAGCACCGGGATATGCCAGGGCAAAAGAGATCATAAGGCTGATCCATTCCATTCAGGAAATGGTGAATAAAGATCTGGATATGGACGGAAAGATTCAGGTGGTTTTCGTAGAAAATTATTGTGTATCAGTTGCGGAGATGCTGATTCCGGCAGCAGATATCAGTGAGCAGATTTCTACCGCAGGAATGGAAGCATCTGGAACAGGAAATATGAAATTTATGATGAATGGTGCATTGACGATCGGCACTATGGATGGAGCCAATATAGAGATCGCAGAGCGTGTAGGTCAGGAGAATATCTTTATTTTCGGAGACAGTGCTGAGGGTAATTACAATAAAAAAATGTACCATACATACAATCCAGGGATTATTTTCGAGAATCATCCAGGAATCCGTGATGTATGTAATTGTCTGATCGAAGGAAATCTGTTACGATACGGAAACAGAAAATATTCAGAGATTTACCAGAATCTTTTATTTGGGGAATATGGAGAGGCAGATCCATATTACATACTTGCAGATTTTCCGTCTTATATCGAAACATATGAAAAAGTATATCGTTTGTATGTCGATCATAAGGATGAATGGATCAAAAAAGCAGTTGTTAATACAGCAAAATCCGGATATTTTTCATCAGACCGAACGATTGAAACAATATAATGAAAAAATCTGGAATCTGAACCAGTAAATAAGAGTTACAAAAAGATGAGATTAAATTATGATTCATAACGCGTCAGTAGAAAAATACAGAACTCCCGTAGGTGCAGTCACATGTGGAAGCGAGATGATGATCCGCCTGTATGATGTAGGGCAGGAAGTCAATAAGGCAGAGATCATCATGTATTCTGAAAGTTTTCACCGGGAGTATGAGATGAAACGAAAAAAAGACTGCATGGAAGAACACATAAAGATGACCAGTGAAGCAGGTGTTGTCTGGTATTATTTCAGAATCTGGGAACATGGGAAATGTTATTTTTATGGAGCCAGACATGGGAAGACACAAGGAGAAGGAATGATCGTTGATGACAACCCGGATAGTTTTCAGATTACCGTATATGAAGAAGATTTCGATACCCCAAGGTGGATGTCAAAAGGAATCATGTATCAGATTTTCCCAGATCGTTTCTGTCAGGGAAACAAAGAAAATATGAAACGTGGGAAAGCATATCATGAAAGTATGGGAAGAACGGTCTATCTGCATGATGACTGGGAAGAACAGCCAGTATTTGGACCACTTCCAGGAAAAGAATTTTATGATCCATGTGATTATTTTGGTGGAGATATTGAGGGAATCATATCCAAACTTGATGATCTGAAACGATTGGGGATCAGTTGTATTTATCTGAATCCGATTGGAGAAGCAGCATCAAACCACCGCTATAATACATCAGATTATAAGAAAGTCGATCCATTCCTTGGAAATAACGAAGATTTTAAGCGGCTATGCCAGCTTGCAAAAGAACGCAGGATTCATGTGATCTTGGATGGGGTATATTCCCACACTGGGGATGATTAGTGTCTATTTTAACAAAAAGGGAAATTACGAAGAACCAGGGGCATATCAAGGGGAAGAGTCAAAGTACTATGATTGGTATGACTTTAACGAAGATGGAACTTATAAGAGCTGGTGGGGGTTTGAAACACTGCCGGAAGTCAATGAATTAAATGAAAAGTTTGTTGATTACATTATCACAGGAGAAGATTCGGTGATCAAGCATTGGTTAAAACTTGGAGCATCAGGATTCCGTCTGGATGTTGCAGACGAACTTCCAGATGAATTTATCTTTAAATTGCGAAGTGAATTAAAGAAGAAATTCAAGAATTATACACTGATCGGTGAGGTATGGGAAGATGTCACAACCAAAGAAAGTTACGGAACGAAACGTAAATATGCTTTGGGTAAAGGCTTAGACAGCGCAATGAATTATCCGCTGAAAGTCAACGTTACAGATTATTTACTCGGTAATCAAAGTGCCAAAGATATGAAGACATTCTTGATATCCCAGCAGTGTAATTATCCAAAACCATTGTATTATGCACTGATGAACCTGTTATCTTCTCATGATATTCCAAGAATTCGGACAACATTTGCAACCGGAATGAATGAGAATCTGCCATCGAGAGAGCAGCAGGCAGAATATGTTATAACATCAAAGATGGATCAGAAAGGAAAAGCACTCACAAGACTTGCAATGGCAGTTCAGTTCTTTGTCCCAGGAATGCCATGCATTTATTATGGAGACGAATATGGAATGCATGGACTGATGGACCCATTTAACCGAGGAGCATTTTTTGAAAATGACAAAGAAACCTATCAGGAAGTTTTGAGACTGACTAGCCTTAGAAACCGGGAAAAAGTCTTACAGACAGGATATGCATTATACATGGCACCGACTGAAAATGTCCTTGCGATCTTAAGATTTATCAGTGAGAAAAAAGATGTCTTTGGAGAAGCAAGTGAGAACAAAGCAATATTACTTCTCGTCAATCCGACGATGAAAAAAGAAGAGATCAATCTAGATCTCAACAAGGTCAAAGAAGGTGTAAATGAGAATGCATTACAGGCGCTGTTAAAGAACTTGAGCAACGCTGTGATCAAGGCAAATGTAGCACCTATAGATTATAAAGTGATAGAGTTATAAAAGCAAAAAAGAAAAAGGATCTGCAGATCAAAGATACATAAAGTATCAAAAGGGTTTGCAGATCCTTTTCTTATATTCTAGGTTCAACTCAAATTTAATTTTTAGCAGTGAGGGCTTCATTCTCAGCAGCAAGTATTTCATCTTCATCTTCATCACTCATGGAATAAGCAATATTCACACTATGATCAGCAATACGCTCTAATTCAGAAAGCATATCGGAGAACAATAAACCAGCTCTTGGCTCACATTCGCCTTTGGCAAGACGTTTGATATGGTGTTTTTGATATCTGCGTTCCATTTTGTCAATCGAAGCTTCCAGAATTGCAATCTCAGCAAGCTTTTCTTCAGGTTTGTTGACACCATCTTGTTCCATGAAACACTCCAGGGAAAGTTTTAACAGTTTGGAAACAGCAGTGTACATCTTTTTGATTTCTTCTTTTGCATCTCCAGTAAGTCCAGTGTTATGTTTGATCTCTGTTTTTGTAAAATCAGCAAAATTTTCTGCGTGATCACCGATACGTTCGATATCATTAACAACATAAAACATGGAACCCAAGATCTTCTGATCGGCTAAAGGCAGTGATAGCTGGTTGGACTTTACCAGATAATCAGTGATCGCATGACTGACATTATTGATATCTTCCTCGCGATGATAGATTTTATCAACAAATTCATCGGATTGATTTAGAAATCCGTGGATGGCATGGTCTAAATTCTCCTGTGCCATATTAGCCATACGTCTTAACTCATTCTTCGCCTGAGGGATCATTGTTGCAGGAGATTTTAAGGAAATCTCTGTAATATACTGCAGTTCATTATGGTGAACTTTTTCATCTTTTCCACGGATGATCTTCTCTGTTAATGCAACAACTAAAGGTGTACATGGGAACATAAATAATACTTCAATGATCTTAAATGTTGTATGAGCATTTGCAACACTTCGTCCAAGATTTCCACCGGAAATACTTAAGAAAAAGTTTGTGATAGGAGTAAGTGCAAAGCTAAGTCCTGTAAAGATGATGATACTTCCAAATACATTAAATAAGAAATGGATCATCGCAGCACGTTTTGCACCTTTGTTACCACTTAAGCTGGCAAGCAATGCGGACACACAAGATCCCATATTACATCCAAGAATAATAAAGAAGCAGATTGGAAGATGTAATAATCCCTGAGATGCCATCAAAAGAACGATACTTACAGTAACAGAAGAACTCTGTAAGATCGCAGTCATGATAAATCCAAATAAAACACCAAGGAAATGGTTATCCAGTGTCTGAAGGTAAGATGTGATCAAAGGTGAATCCCTTAACACAGACATAGCACTTGACATGGAAGTTAATCCCATAAATAAAACACCAAATCCAAGAATAACTTCTCCCACTTTCTGGACGGTAGGATTATTCATAAATAATACCATAATAACACCCGCCATTAAAAAGACAGGGGCAATCTCAGAAAGGTTAAAAGAAACAAGCTGGGAAGTAACAGTAGTACCAATGTTAGCACCAAGGATAACTCCAGCAGCCTGAGACAGGTTCATAAGCCCTGCATTTACAAAGCTGACTACCATAACAGTAGCAGCACTAGAGGACTGAATAACAGCGGTAAAAAAGATTCCGACTAACATACCCGTTAAACGGTTTGTAGTAAATATTTCAAGAATCCGGCGAAGCTTCGCACCGGCAGCTTTCTCAAGTCCATCGCTCATCAGTTTCATCCCATAAAGAAAGAGGCCAAGGCCTCCCATCAGAGCAAGTATGATAGTATAGTTCATACGACAGTTCTCCTTCTTAACAATAACTTAACATAAATATTACTTATATTTTACTTTAAACGAAGCAATGTGACAAGAAAAATATCGAAAAATTTGGTTGAAGAGTAGTTGCCACAAAATTAAAATTGTCTAAGCAGAACATTCATGTTATAATCAAAGATACTGTAAAAATAGAGATGAATTATATAAAGTAGGAGAAATAATAGAATGGAACAGTTAAAGAACGAGTCGTCAAGACAGTATGAATATATGGAAGAAATGAAAAAATGGGTTCAGAAAAAGTCTGAAGAATTGGGAAGAAAGCTCACATGCCATGTAACCACATTTGGCTGTCAGATGAATGAGAAGGATTCTGAAAAGTTATTAGGGATCTTAGAAACGATCGGATATGAAGAAGTTGAAACAGAAGAAGCAGACTTCTTGATCTTTAATACATGTACAGTTCGTGAGAATGCCAATACAAAGTTATATGGACATTTGGGGCAGGTTAAGAAGATGAAAGAGAGAAATCCACAGATGATGATCGGGTTATGTGGATGTATGATGCAGGAAGAGCATGTGATTGAGAAGATTCGTTCAAGCTACAAATTTGTAGATATCATCTTTGGAACGCACAATATCTTTAAATTAGCAGAATTATTAAAAGCAAGAGTAGACTCCAAGGGAATGATCGTTGATATTTGGAAAGATACAGACCAGATCGTGGAAGATCTTCCAAGTGACCGTAAATTCTCATTCAAATGTGGAGTTAATATTATGTATGGATGCAATAACTTCTGCAGTTACTGTATCGTGCCATATGTAAGAGGAAGAGAAAGAAGCCGTAAGCCAGAAGATATCATCAAAGAAGTAAAGCAGGTCGTATCAGAAGGTGTCAAAGAAGTGATGCTTCTTGGACAGAATGTAAATTCTTATGGAAAGACATTAGAAGAACCAATGTCATTTGCTGAATTATTAAGAGAAGTAGAGAAAGTCGAAGGACTAGAAAGAATCCGTTTTATGACACCACATCCAAAGGATTTATCGGATGATCTGATCGAAGTGATGGCAACAAGCAAGAAAGTATGTAAACATATGCATCTTCCAATGCAGTCAGGAAGCAGCCGCCTGTTAAAATTGATGAATCGTCATTATACAAAAGAACAGTATGTGGCACTTGCTAAGAAGATTCAGGAGAGAATCCCGGGAGTGTCTTTTACAACAGATATTATCGTAGGATTCCCTGGAGAAACAGAAGAAGATTTCAAGGAGACATTAGATGTTGTAAGAGAAGTTGGATTTGACAGTGCATACACATATGTATATTCGAAACGTTCCGGAACACCAGCAGCAAGCATGGAAGATCAGGTGGACAAAGATGTGATCAAAGATCGTTTTGACAGACTTCTTGCCTTATTAAAAGAGACATCTGCAAAGAATTGCAAGAAGAAAGTCGGAGATATCGAGAGAGTTCTGATCGAAGAAGAGAATACGCATGAAGAAGGAATGTTAACAGGAAGATTGGAAAATAACCTGTTAGTTCATTTTAAAGGATGTAAAGAACAGATTGGTACAATGGCAGATGTTAAATTAGTTGAGGAAAAAGGTTTCTATTATATGGGAGAGCAGATCCATGGCTAAAAAAGGAAAACTGACACCAATGATGCAGCAGTATATGCAGATCAAAGAAGAGAATAAGGATTGTATCTTATTTTATCGTCTCGGAGATTTCTATGAGATGTTCTTTGATGATGCACTGACAGCATCCAAAGAATTAGAGATCACATTAACCGGGAAGAACTGTGGACTTGAGGAGCGCGCACCAATGTGTGGCGTTCCTTATCATGCTGTGGATTCCTATTTGAATAAATTAGTAGAAAAAGGATATAAAGTCGGGATCTGTGAGCAGGTTGAAGATCCAAGTCAGGCAAAGGGAATCGTAAAACGAGAGATCGTGCGTATTGTAACGCCAGGAACGAATATTTCCCAGCAGAGTCTTGATGATGAGAAGAATAACTATCTGATGTGTATTTTTGCAAATGATGGAAGTTACGGAATTTCATTTGTTGATGTTACAACGGGCGATTTTAGAACAACAGCAATGGATAGTTTAGCGAAAGTCAGAGATGAGATCTTCAAGTTCGAGCCGGCAGAGATCATTTGTAATGATGCATTTTTGATCAGCGGCATGGATTTTGATTACTTAAAAGACAAGATGTCGATCGTGATCTCAAGCATTGAGCCATACCATTTTGATGAAGAACAGGCAGAGGAAAGGATCAAGCGTCAGTTCAAAGTAGGGAATTTAGAAGGCCTTGGACTTGTGGATCATCCAATGGGAGTGATCGCAACTGGTGCATTGCTTGGATATCTTCATGAGACACAGAAGAGTTCTCTGGATCATCTGATGCATATTGAAGCTTATGAGACAAGTGAATTTATGATCATTGACAGCTCCAGCCGTAGAAATTTGGAACTTTGTGAGACATTACGTGATAAACAAAAAAAAGGTTCACTCTTATGGGTATTAGATAAGACAAAAACAGCCATGGGTGCCAGAATGCTAAGAAACATGGTTGAGCAGCCATTGGTGGACAAGAAAAAGATCGAAGAGAGATACGATGCGATCACAACACTTACGGATCAGACAATCGTAAGAGAAGAATTAAGAGAATACTTAAATCCAATCTATGATCTGGAACGCTTAATGACAAAAGTAAGTTATAAGACAGCGAATCCAAGAGATATGATCGCATTTAAAACATCGTTGGAATTGCTGCCTGCGATCAAAACAGTTCTTGAAGAATGCAAAGATCCATTATTGTCTGGATTAAGAGAAGATTTAGATCCATTGGAAGATATCCACAGCCTTTTGGAAGATTCCATCATTGAAGAACCACCGCTTGCGATCAAAGAAGGTGGAATCATCAAAGAAGGATTCAAGGAAGATATAGACAAATTAAAACGTGCTAAAACAGAAGGAAAGCAATGGTTGATGGAACTTGAGGAACGGGAACGTGAAAAAACAGGGATCAAGAACTTAAAGATCAAGTTCAATAAAGTATTTGGTTACTATTTAGATGTGACAAATTCCTACAAAGATCTTGTACCTGATCATTATATCCGTAAGCAGACATTGGCCAATTCCGAGCGTTACACAACCGAAGAATTAAATCAGTTGGCGGATACGATTCTGGGTTCTGAAGACCGTCTGTATGCGTTAGAATATGAAACTTATGTTATGATCCGTGAAACATTAGCAGGAGAGATGGAACGAATCTCAAGAACAGCGAATGTGATCGCACAGATCGATGCACTTGCCTCCCTTGCATATGTCGCAGAACGCAATCATTTTGTACGTCCGAAGTTAAATGTCAGAGGGACGATTGATATCAAGGATGGAAGACATCCGGTTGTGGAGCAGGTGATCCCAAATGATATGTTTATTTCTAATGATACATATCTTGATAACAAGAAGAATCGTGTAGCAATCATCACGGGACCAAACATGGCAGGTAAATCAACTTATATGAGACAGGTTGCTCTGATCGTATTAATGGCGCAGATTGGTTCCTTTGTACCAGCGGCGAAAGCAAATATCGGTATCGTAGATCGTATCTTTACAAGGGTTGGAGCATCAGATGATCTTGCTTCTGGACAGAGTACATTTATGGTTGAGATGAGTGAAGTTGCCAATATTTTAAGAAATGCAACGAAAAACAGTTTGTTGATCTTAGACGAGATCGGACGTGGAACGAGTACATTTGATGGGTTGTCTATTGCATGGGCAGTTGTGGAATATATCAGCAATTCCAAGCTCCTCGGTGCAAAAACTCTGTTTGCGACACATTATCATGAACTGACAGAGTTAGAAGGTAAGATCGACAGTGTACATAACTACTGCATTGCTGTCAAAGAACAGGGAGATGACATTGTGTTCCTGCGCAAGATCGTAAAAGGTGGTGCAGATAAGAGTTATGGAGTACAGGTTGCAAAACTTGCCGGAGTCCCAGATGCCGTAATCAATCGAGCAAAAGAGATCGCAAGAGAATTAGAAGAACATGATCTGACGTCAGGAGCGAAGGATATCATGCCATATGGAGAGGCACAACAGTTAAGTTTCTTCAGAGAAAGCGATGAACCAACGATGGAACATCCATTTATGGCAGAACTAAGAGAAAAAGACCTTTCTGACATGACACCGTTGGAAGCATTGAATTATTTATATGTGTTACAGGAGAAGTTAAAGAACGAGGAGTAATTTTATGGCGAAGATACAATTACTAGATCAAAAGACGATCGATAATATTGCAGCAGGAGAAGTTATTGAACGGCCAGCTTCTGTTGTCAAAGAGCTTGTGGAAAATGCAGTGGATGCAAAAGCGAATGCAGTGACTGTGGAGATCAAAGACGGCGGAATGACATTGATCAGGGTAACTGACAATGGGATCGGAATTCCAAAAGATCAGGTAAAGACTGCATTTTTACGTCATGCGACAAGCAAGATCCGTTCGGTTGAAGATCTGTTAAGTGTATCTTCGCTTGGATTTCGAGGAGAGGCATTATCAAGTATCAGCGCAGTTGCACAGGTTGAGCTGGTAACGAAGACTGCAGAAAGCTTCAGTGGAGTATCCTATAAGATCTATGGAGGCGAGGAAGAAGCTTTTGACGATATCGGAGCACCCGATGGAACAACATTTCTGGTAAAGAATCTGTTTTATAATACGCCAGCAAGAAGAAAATTCTTAAAGAGTGCGACAACCGAAGCAGGGTATGTAGAACAGATGATGGTACACATTGCCCTAAGTCATCCGGAAATCTCATTTAAATTTATCCATAACAATAAAAATAAGATTTATACTTCTGGAAATGGTAAGGTAAAGGACATCATCTATCATATTTATGGGCGAGATGTGGCAGGAGCATTGATCCCGCTAGAAGCACAAAATGAAGATGTGAAAGTCACGGGATTTGTCGCAAAACCGTATGTTTCCAGAGGAAACAGAAACTATGAGAGTTACTTTATTAATGGAAGATATAT
>ENA-OQHF01000183-OQHF01000183.1-human-gut-metagenome-genome-assembly--contig:-NODE-183-length-39409-cov-4.252711_pt1 | contig 39409 bp, 33 predicted proteins | sample MGYA00242559_ERZ504709 | MGnify/ENA primary metagenome ERZ504709 (study PRJEB26092, sample SAMD00036203) | human gut metagenome | host: Homo sapiens | study: EMG produced TPA metagenomics assembly of... | reverse complement strand
TGGAGGAGAATTATGAGTCAAACAATTGTTAGGTTACAAGGATTGGAATTAAGAAAATATAAAGAATGTTGAATTTGGAAAAATTGAAATGCCTAATAGTTATCAAAATGAGAGAAGATATAATAATTCAGAGATATTAGGGCTATATGGACAAAATGGTTCAGGAAAAACAGCTGTTATTGATACAATGTATTTTTTACAAAAATTTATGACCGGAGAAAGTATAGGAAAAAAAATTAACAGATTACATTAATATGAAGAAAGAAAGTGCAGAATTAAAAGCATCATTCATTATTTTGAAGACATATATGTATGATGTAGATTACAATATTTGTATTGGACGAGAAAAAGATAATTTCGCAGTTATTGAAAAAAGAAAGTTTGAGCTGTTCAAAAATTATTGAAGATAAAAAAATAAATAATAAAACAATATTTATGGAATTTAAAAGAGACAATAGAGAAGATATTTTTACACCGAAAAAGAGATTAGAAGAATTATTAGATGAGAATAAAGAAGATAAAACGGATTTGATAGTAGCAAAAAAAATGGCAGAAAAATCAAATTGTTCTTATATATTTGGAACAAATAGCAGGGAAATCTTTTTTAAGAAATATGATGGAAAATTTCAGCAATATTCTTTTATTATAAAAAGATTATTTGAATTTGCGGTGAAGGATTTATTTGTAATTAATAATGTACATTCAGGTGTGATTTCAGCAAACATTGTTTTACCAATGGCTTTTAGAATCGATAGTGAAAATAATGGGGTAAAAGGAGATTTGCCAGTATCTCTTTTAGAAACGACTATCTTAGATAATGAAGATTTAAAAATATTAAGAAATATTATTGAAGAAATTAATACAGTTTTGTATACAATTATTCCAGGATTAAGAATTGAAATTAAAGAATATGGCAGTCAGTTAATGGATAATGGAGAAGAAGGACATAAAATTGAACTTATGTCATCAAGAGAAGGGATGCCATCATTTCCAATTAGAATGGAATCAGAGGGAATTATAAAAATAATTTCAATCTTAAATGCATTAATTCAAGCGTTTAGTGATCCTTCTATTTGTCTGGCAATAGACGAATTAGATGCAGGAATATTCGAATATATATTAGGAGAATTGCTGCAAATATTTGATGAGAGTGCAAAGGGCCAATTGATTTTTACATCACATAATCTTAGAGCATTAGAAATGTTGGAAAAAGAAAGTATAATGTTTTCAACAACCAATTCCTCAAACCAATATATTCATATGAAAAATATAAAACAATCAAACAATCTGAGAGATGTTTATTTAAGAAGCATAACACTTGGAGGACAGAAAGAAGAAATTTATAAAGAAACCAGTAGCTTGAAGATAGCAAGGGCATTTCGAAAAGCAGGTAGGTGTGTAAAAAATAATGAATGAGAAAAAAGTAATATTATTTATAGTAGAAGGTCCGAGTGATCGAGCAGCATTAGGACCTATTATGGAAGAGTATTTTAATAGTGAAGATATTAAATTTTTGATAGTTCACGGGGATATAACAATTAAAAATTATATTACGAAAGATAATGCTATTATTAAGGTAAATGAACAAATAAAGGAAAAATTAAAGGAATTAAAGAAAAAATATAATTATAGTAAGACAGATTATATTAAGATAATTCATTTGATTGATACGGATGGCGTTTATATATCAGATGATAAAGTAATGCAAAAAGAAGGAGAAAATAGCAACAAATCTAAAGTTTTATATTATGAAGATCATATAGAAGCAGAGAATGTGAATGGAATAAGAAATAGAAATGCAAAGAAATCAGAAGTCTTATTTAAATTAAGAACAACAAAGAATATTGATGGCATTCAATACCGTGTTTACTATAATTCATGTAACTTAGAACATGTATTATACGATGAATTGAAAGATTTTACAGATGATGAAAAATTAGAAAAGTCAGATGATTTTGCTGAGCAATATGAAGGAAAATCAGACGAATTTATTCAATTTATTTCAGATGAATCAGTTGCAGTAGAAGGATCATATAAAGAAACGTGGGAATATATAGAAAAGGATTTAAATTCATTAAATAGACATAGCAATATGAATCTAATCTTTCAAAAAGAATGAGTAAGAAATGAATAATAAAATATCAGCCATCAGAAGTTCTTAAACGGATAAAGACGGAGAATACTATAATAGACGAAAGATAAAGAATTGTGTATAATAAGTATTATTTAGAAGTAACAAAGTACTAAAAAGTGTCAAGAATAACAAAAAAAGTACTAATTTTTGCAATAAATGGAGGAAAAATCATGGCCAATAATGATCACTGCTTTTTTAGGAAAAAAATCAGGATTCAGATTCAATTTTTAAGTAACCTTTTGAAGGATCGTTCATATGTACAATTGACTTATATGACAGGAATTCTTCCGATTGCTAAGTATTCCAGTGGATCGGAATTAAATATGTTTTGGGAATATACAATGGCATCTGAGGCGAAATATAATGAATATTTTGGATTTACAGATTCAGAAGTAGATCAGTTGTATGAGAAATATACGAGGAATACACGAGAGCTTCATATTTCAAGAGAAGATTTGAAAGAATGGTACGATGGTTATACGACAAAATCAGGAGAGAGAATGTATAATCCAAGATCTGTAGTTTTGGCATTGACAAATAATAATATTGGAAATTACTGGACAAGTTCAGGACCATATGATGAGATTTTTTATTATATCAGACAAAACATAGATGATGTACAAAATGATCTCGCATTAATGATATCGGGAGAGGCAGTAACAGCAAAGATTCAGGAATATGCAGCAGTTTCAATGAATTTAACGACAAAAAATGAGATATTTTCTGCAATGATCGTATATGGATTCTTAAGTTACGAGAATGGGGAAGTAAGAATTCCGAATAAAGAGCTGATGAATAAATTTGATGATATGATTCACAAAGTATCCAAGTTAAAAGCACAAAAGTATAACAAGAAGAAGTGGAGGTATGTGCAGAAGCAATTAAAGAAGTCAAAGAAAATATTATACAGCAATGCGGCAACACAGAAATCAATTAATAGTGCAAAATCGGATTTGAAAAAGAGTATAAATAAACTAAGGAGAAAATAAATTTGAAAAAAAGAAAATTAGTGTTTGCAATTACAGCCATCACGGTATTTTCAGCGATGATGTTAACATCAAACACAAAAGCACAAGCTGCAGCAAAGAAGACATACACGATCACGCCAAAGTCATCACCATATAAAGGAAAGTACAAAAAAGCAAAAGGATACTACAATTCCACAACAAAACAGTATTTTGCGATCCGCTCTTATTTAGAACTGCTCGAAAAAAAGGGTGGAGGAAAATTAGTCATGAAAAAGGGGACTTATAAGATACCAAATGTTTTATATATTCCATCCAATGTTACGATCGAACTCAAAGATGGTGTAACGATTAAAAAGATTATGAAAACCAAAGCAAAGAAAATGAAACCAAGTGGTGGTATTTTTGAATTGTTGGAACCATCGAAAGCGAAGAAAAAGGGTGTGCATGGACAATATAATGGGGTTCATGATGTTAAAATATATTCAACAGGAAAGGCAGTGATCGATCAGGATTATCAGGGAAAAACTGGTCAGAATTGTATTGCACTTGTTATGTGTCATAACAGAAATGTTACGATTGAGGGAATCACATTTAAAAATATGAAATATGGACATTTTATCGAGATGGATGCATCACAGAATGTAAATGTCAATCGTTGTACCTTTACAGGATATAAAGCAAGTAAACGTCATACATCCGAGGCAATCAATCTAGATACTCCAGATAAGAAAACAAGAGGGTTTACTCATGGCTGGAGTCAGTATGACTGTACGCCAAATCAGAATGTGCAGATTACAAACTGTATATTTTCAAATCTCGAAAAAGCAATAGGAACACATCAGTATTCTGTAGAAAAATATCACACAGATATCTCAATCTCTGATTGCATGATAAAAAACTGTGTCAGCGGTGGGATTGAGATGATGAACTGGCAAAGAGTGTCTTTGACCAATACGAGATTTATGAATATTGGAAAAAACAGCAAAGGAAAATATACTTCCTATAACAGGGATCGTAAGATCAGAGCAATCTCGGTGCGAGGAGGTGTTTCAGAGATTAATATCAAGGATTGTACGTTTCAGAATCTTCCAAGAGTTATGCAGTGTATGCCATGGAAGAACCAGAATACGGCAACGCAATATCCAATGATATATAATCATATTACACAAGAAGAATACCAAAGGATTGCATCGCAGAATAAAGTGCTTCGTGGTGTTGATGTACCATATATTATTGTGAACACACGTTACAACGATTATAATTATCCAGAGAAATATTATTTTTAAAATGGATATTGGGAGATACCTTGATAATATAGATAAGAAATTTACAAGAAAGGAAACAACAAAAATGAAACAATATGATTACCTGATTGTAGGTTCCGGCTTATACGGAGCTGTCTTTGCACAGCAGGCAACAGCAAAAGGAAAGAAAGTCTTAGTCATCGACAAACGACCAAACATTGCAGGAAATGTATATACAGAAGATATTGAGAAGATCCATGTACATAAATATGGAGCACATATCTTCCATACAAACAATAAAAAAGTATGGAATTACATTACAAAGTTTGCAGAGTTTAATCGATTCACAAACTCACCAGTAGCAAATTACAAAGGAGAATTATATTCTCTGCCATTTAATATGTACACATTCAATAAGATGTGGGGTGTGATCACACCGCAGGAAGCTGCAGATAAGATTGAACAGCAGAAGAAAGAAGCAGGGATCACAGAGCCAAAGAATCTGGAAGAACAGGCGATCAGCCTGGTTGGAACAGATATTTACGAGAAACTGATCAAAGGATACACAGAAAAACAGTGGGGAAGACCATGTACAGAGCTTCCATCCTTTATCATTAAGAGATTACCAGTACGTTTAACATTTGATAATAACTATTTCAACGCCTTATACCAGGGAATCCCAGTGGGCGGATATACAAAGATGATCGCAAATATGTTAGGAGATGTAGAAGTTCGTTTAAATACAGATTATTTTGAACACAAAGAAGAACTGGATGCATTAGCAGAGAAAGTAATCTACACAGGACCAATTGATGCATATTTTGATTATAAATTAGGTGAATTAGAATATCGTTCCGTAAGATTTGAGACAGAAGTATTAGATCAGCCAAACTTCCAGGGAAATGCAGCTGTGAACTACACAGATGCCGAGACACCATGGACAAGGATTATTGAACATAAGTGGTTTGAATTCGGAAAAGACGAAGAAGGAAACGACCTTCCAAAGACTGTTATCAGTCGTGAATACAGTTCTGAATGGAAATTAGGAGACGAGCCATATTATCCAGTCAATGATGAAAAGAATGGAAAATTATATGAAGAGTATAAGAAATTAGCCGAGAAAGAAGAAAATATCATCTTCGGAGGAAGACTCGGAGAATATAAATATTATGATATGGATGCGGTTATTGCAGCAGCGTTAGATATGTGTGAAAAAGAACTGTAAAATTTACATATCATGTATTAAGAGAACAAAGAAAGGCAGGAGGTTACTGATGAAAAAATTAAATATCAAAGTTGGTATTTCAGATTTTGCAGAAATCAGAGATAGTGGATGTTATTATATAGACAAAACAGGTTTGATCAGTGATCTTCTTCAGAACAATACAGCAAAAGTAACATTGATCACACGACCAAGAAGATTTGGAAAAACCTTGGCAATGAGTATGTTATCTGATTTTCTGGATATCCGAAAGCAAAGTAAAGAATATTTTAAAGGACTTAAGATAGAGAAAGAAGAACAGATATGTGAGCAGTGGATGAACCAATGCCCAACGATCTTTTTCTCAATGAAAGATGTGGATGGGCTTGATTTCGAAAGTGTGTATCAAAGGTTACAGGCGTTAATTGCCAATCTATGCAAGGAACATACGTATTTACTAGAAAGCGATGAGATTGATCCAGATGATAAAGAGATATTTTTACATTTAAAAGCAGGAAATGGGAATCAGAGTGAGACAACCCTGGCATTTGCCACATTGATGCGAATGATGCACAAGTATTACAAAAGAAAAGTCATTTTCCTGTTAGATGAATATGACGTACCGATCGCGAAAGCGAGTGACCATGGATACTATGATCAGATGCTTGATATAGTAAAAGGGATGATGAGCAGCTCATTAAAAGATAATACAGATCTTAATATAGCAGTGATCACAGGATGCCTGAAAGTTGCAAAAGAAAGTATATTTACAGGTACCAATAATTTTGTTTCGGATACGATTTCTTCTACAAGATTAAATGAATATTTTGGATTTACACAGAGAGAAGTGGATCAGATTCTTAAAGATATTGGGGCATCTGCATATGCACACGAGGTAAAAGAATGGTACAATGGTTATCATTTTGGATCGGTGGATGTATATTGTCCATGGGATGTGATGAATTATGCATTGAATTACTGTCAGGAAGGGAAAAAAGAACCAGTAAGCTATTGGAAAAATACGAGCGGAAATGAAATCATAAGGTCGTTTATTGATTATGCAGGAAGTAATATTACGAGAAAATTAGAAACCTTATTGGCAGGAAATTCTATTGAACAAAAGATAGAAGAGAATCTAACATATGATTATCTCCATTCTTCAGAAGAAAATCTATGGAGTATCTTATACTTAACTGGATACTTAACGAAAGCACAAGAAGAAAGCCAAAACAGCTTGGAAAAAGAAAGAACTGCTTTAATCATTCCGAATCTTGAAGTAAAAGAAATTTATCAGAATACAATCCTAAAATGGTTTGATGACAGTGTCAAAGGATGGGAACGAAAGAAATTATTTCAGGCAGTATGGGATGGAAATGAAGAATTATTGTCAGCTGAGATGACAAAATTACTTCGAAAGACCATCAGTTATCATGATTACAAAGAAGATTTCTATCATGCATTTTTACTGGGAATTTTTGCTGGAGCAGGATATTCGGTTGAATCGAATAAAGAACATGGCGAAGGAAGAAGTGATGTAGTGGTTCACGATATGGAACAGGGAAGAGTTGCTGTTTTTGAAGTTAAATACGCAAAAACTTTAAATGATATGTCATCGCAGTGTGCCAAAGCTTTAAAACAGATTCAAGATAAAATGTATGCAAAAGATTATGAAGATGAGTATGAAGAGATTGATTGTTATGGAATCTCATTTTACAAGAAACGCTGTATGATCAGAAGATTATAGAAAAGAAGAATATAAGAAAAGAGGAAAAAAACATGAGCGAAACATTTTTACCAGCAAATATTTTAATGCCACAGGTAGATTCTATGAAGAAATGGGCCGTGATCGCTTGTGACCAGTTTTCATCCCAGCCAGAATACTGGGATGAAGTAAAAGAGTATGTAGGAAATACACCATCAACGTTACATCTAATGCTTCCAGAAGCATATCTTGGAAGTGAGGAAGAAGATGAAAAGATCCGAAAGATTCAATCCACAATGAAGAATTATGCAGATGACCATCTGTTGAAAACTTATGAAAATTCCTTGGTTTATGTGGAAAGAACCTTGCAGAATGGAAAGATTCGAAGAGGAATTGTAGGTGCGATCGATCTGGAACAATATAGTTACACACCAGAACATGAAGCAAAGATCCGTTCTACAGAGAAAACGGTCATGGAGCGAATACCACCAAGAATGAAGATTCGTTATCAGGCACCGATTGAATTGCCACACGTGATCTTGTTATGCGATGATTGGAAAAATGAAGTATTAGAAATCGTGACAGAGCAGAAGGCAAATCTTGAGAAACTATATGAATTTGATCTGATGCAGGAAGGCGGACATATCGCAGGATGGCTGGTAGACGGAGAGGTCAAAGAACAATTTTAGAAAAATTACGATCATATGAAGAACAAATGACAGAAAAATATAAAGATTTAAGTGATGATCCAATGTCTATGCAGTTGGAGATTGGAAACCATTTCTCTTGGACAAACCAAAGCCAAAACCTCTAGTAGAAAAGCTTAAAGAAAAATCATCGATGGGAACATATCAAGGACCATCCAGCGAGATATGCATTGGTAGAACTCGAGAATCTACATGATGATTCTCAGCAGATTTGAACCAATTCACAGAGTCATACGGGAACAGATCCTGAAGAATTAATACATGCATTAAAAACAGAATGCTGCAGCGAAGAAGGACAAACAATTCGTTGCTATTATGGAAAGAAGGAAGAAGTTCTCCATCTGAATTTACATAAACATCAATTAGCGGTAGATAAAATACAGGCATTTTTAGATAAATATCTCAAAGACAATTCAGGATGTATTGATTATATCCACGGAGAAGATGTCTTAAAAGAACTGTCAAAAGAAGAGCAGACGATAGGAATTGAACTTCCAGCAATGGAGAAAGATCAGCTGTTTCCAAGCGTGATGACAGACGGAACACTGCCAAGAAAGACATTTTCTATGGGCATGCTTGTGAAAAACGTTATTATATTGAGGGACGAAAGATCCAGAGATAGACGAGTGCCTAATAATTGCTTTACAAGAAAAACTTTAATGATATCGTGAAATGTGGTATGATAAAAAATAGTGTAAATAAATAATATATACAATAATGGAGGAGAGATCATGGCTATTTTAGTAGCAGGTGGTGCTGGATATATCGGCAGCCATACATGTGTGGAACTTTTAAATGCAGGATATGAAGTTGTCGTAGTAGACAATTTATATAATTCTAGTGAAGAAGCTTTAAAGAGAGTAGAGCAGATCACAGGGAAAACAGTAAAATTTTATGAGGCAGACGTTTTAGACCGCGAAGCATTAGAGAAGATTTTTGATGCAGAAGATATTGATTCTGTGATCAACTTTGCAGGATTAAAAGCAGTTGGAGAATCTGTACAGAAACCATTAGAATATTATCATAATAATATCACAGGAACACTGATCCTTTGTGATGTGATGAGAAACCATGGAGTGAAGAATATTATCTTTAGTTCTTCAGCAACAGTCTATGGAGATCCAGCTTTCATTCCAATTACAGAGGAATGCCCAAAAGGACAGATCACAAACCCATATGGACAGACAAAGGGAATGTTAGAGCAGATCTTAACAGATTTCCATGTCGCAGATCCAGAATGGAACGTTGTATTACTTCGTTACTTTAACCCTATCGGAGCACATGAAAGTGGACTGATCGGAGAAGATCCAAAGGGAATTCCAAATAACTTAGTACCATATATTGCACAGGTAGCAGTTGGTAAACTTGAGAAATTAGGAGTCTTTGGTGATGATTATGACACACCAGACGGAACAGGTGTCCGTGATTATATCCATGTTGTAGACCTTGCCAAAGGACATGTGAAGGCATTAAAGAAATTTGAAGAAAAACCAGAAGTACGTATCTACAACCTTGGAACAGGAATCGGATATAGTGTATTAGATGTCTTACATGCATATGAAGAGGCTTGTGGAAAGACACTTCCATATGAGATCAAACCACGAAGAGCTGGAGATATTGCAACATGCTATTGTGACGCGACAAAAGCAAAAGAAGAATTGGGATGGGCTGCAGAAAAAGGAATCAAAGAAATGTGTGCAGATTCCTGGAAATGGCAGTCTATGAATCCGGATGGATATAGAACAAAATAGAAAAAGGGACTGGAATATTATGAAAGCTGAAAAAGGATTGAATATTCTGGCAAGAATGTTGCTGATATTATTTGTAATATCAGCAACAATTTTACCTGTGCTTACAACTAAAGCACAAGAACCAGAATATGATGGATATTATTCAAGATTTATATTACATAATGCGATAGCATTGGCATTTATTGTAATTATATTGTTTAGGGCATTGATCAGAAGAAAGTTTAAAAAGAATTTTTTGGTTGGTGTACTTTTATTATTAGTTGTATATATAGGATATAATGTTTTATATTACCAGAATATGGACATTATACAGTTTCCATGGGCCCAGTATAATACGGCAATTAGTTTGGGCTTGTTGATCGTATTAATGGCAACGGAGACACAGACGATTTTCTGCGATGATAAATTGATCAAGATTATAATTGCCATTATTTTGATAACAAATTTGATCGGTATCTATGTATATTATCAGGGATATTTATCCATGCATATGTATAACTTTAAACTGTATTTTCATCCATTTGAGTTTGCTGATTATTATGAAAGAAGGTTTAACTGGATTTATTTCTATAAATGTCAATATTCCTGTATTTTGTTACTATTTGTAGGATTTTTTGTAGCCCATAAAGACAAATTTTTGAATATCATTGTGTATTTCTTGTCTTTAGCGGTACTATTTGTATGTTTATATATTGCACATACAAATACGTCAATGATTGGTGCAGGATTGATTGTTGCTGCGGATCTGGTAGATGAATTTTTTAAAGATCACAAATTTATTATTGCGAAGATAACTGCAGTGGCTGCGGCAGCGGTTGTTGGAATCAAATATGTGTTGAAATGGCTGTCTGGAGAGAGAAATCTATCAACGATGGGTAGCCGAATGCCAATTTGGAGAGCAGCAGTTGAAAAGATCAAAGCAAATCCGCAAGGAATTGGAAATAGATTTGTGTTGAATCGAGATGACTGGTTCCATTTTGATAACTTCAATACGAATAACTGCCATAATATTTTCCTGAATGAGATGCTTCGCTATTCGATTCCAGTAGGATGTTGTTATGCAGCATTTTTTATTGTAACTGCGATTTATTCACTGATTAAGAAGTTTTCATTTAGCAGATTAGCAACATGGCTTGCATTTTTCTTGGCGGTTTCTATGGACTATTCTGTTCAGACACCAGAATTATCTATGGTTATGTTTATGCTTTACTGCATTTTCTTTTATCCATTAGAAAAAAATAATTAGAAAGAAAGGCGTATATCAATATGCAAATGACTCCAGATAAAAAGAAGAATAAACTGTACATCGTAGTACCATGTTATAATGAGGAACAGGTATTAGGAGAAACATCAAAGCGATTAAAGATCAAATGCGAAAATCTGATTCAAAAAGGGCAGATATCAAAAGATAGTAAGATTGTTTTTGTAGATGATGGCTCCAAAGATAGAACATGGAAGATGATCAGCGAACTTCATGAAACAGATTCATTGTTTTCAGGAGTAAAGCTATCAAGAAACAGAGGACATCAAAATGCATTATTAGCAGGTCTTACGATGGCATCAGAACATGCGGATATGGCAATATCAATGGACGCAGATCTTCAGGATGATATCAATGCTGTAGATCAGATGATTGAGAAATATTATGAAGGCTGTGATATTGTATATGGAGTTAGGAGTGCAAGAGAGACAGATACGTTTTTCAAGCGTTTTACTGCGGAAGCCTTTTATAAATTGATCAATAAAATGGGTGGAGAGATTGTTTACAATCACGCAGATTACAGACTGATGAGTAAGCGGGCATTAAAAGGATTATTAGAATTTGACGAAGTTAATATCTTTCTTAGAGGAATGGTGCCGATGGTTGGTTATCAGAGTGATATTGTCACGTATGAGAGAGCTGAGAGATTTGCAGGAGAAAGCAAATACCCATTGAAGAAGATGTTATCATTTGCATTTGAAGGAATCACATCATTGAGTGTAAAGCCGATACAGTTGATCTTTAATCTTGGAATATTGATATGCACGATGAGTGTGATAGCAATCATTTATTTTCTGTTCAGGCATTTTACGAACAATACAGTGAGCGGCTGGACAAGTTTGATCACATCCATATGGTTTTTGGGTGGATTGCAGTTAGTTGCGATTGGTTTGATCGGAGAATATATTGGTAAAGTATATCTAGAAACAAAATCCAGACCTAAATTTATTATAGAAAAAATATTAAACAATTAGGAGTATGAAATGAAAATAAAAAACTTTCTTTATAAATATTCAATCATTTTATTTATCGGTTTTGTGTCATTTTTGATCGTCAGTTTTCCATTTCAATATACTCAGGATAAAATGAATAACGTTTCTCAGCCAGTGCGATGGCTGGGAGCGTTGTTATTTTTTTTGATATGCTTTTTTATCATCAGATGTAAGGAACAGATAGGAAAAATATTTGACAAGAAAAGCTTATTTGTGATCATGTTAGCTCTGATCGTATTGTTACAGTTGTCTACAATCTTTGTATTTAAGATACAGCCGGTCAATGATTTACTATACTTGCATGATGAAGCAATTCGAATGCTTCGTTCACCTCATGTATCATTACAGAGGTTTCATGGATATTTTGGAAAATATCCAAATAATTATGGACATCTGATGTTATTGTATTGCTATTATAAGATATTATCATTTTTTGGAATATCTACGAAGTATTTTGTGATAGCTGGGAATGTTTTGAATCTGTGCATGATAGATCTTGGAATTGTCTGTGGTTATGTAACATTACGCTATTTGAAAAATATCAGATTATCAAATTTGTGGATGATTCTATTTTTATTGAATCCGTGGACATACTTTTGGATTTTTTACTATTACACTCACACGGTTTCCTTTGGAATCATGATGCTTCTGTTTCTATTGTTTGTGTTTGCATGGAAAGAACGAGATAATTATAGAGAAATAATATATGGCATTTTACTAGGTATTGTTATTTATGCAGGAATGAAGATCAGAATTACAAATCTGATCTTATGTATGGCAGTATTGATCACTGTGTTTTTCTTTTGGAAGAAAGAAAAAGTAAAGATAAAGCAGTTCAGCTTGATTTTTGCAGTCCTTTGTGGAATGATTTTATCAGCGGTAGGATATCAATATAAAGCGAAGAATATGTTTCCAAAAGAAAATCAACAGGAATTTCCAGCAACACACTGGTTGATGATGGCATCTCATGGAGTCGGACGTTATGATAGTGAAGACGTAAGATTTACAACAGAGCTTCCGACGCAGGAAGCTAAAAAAGAGATGACCGTTCAAAGGATGAAAGAAAATTATAAAGAACTGGGAGTGAAAGGAAGCCTGCGATTATTTGGAACAAAACTCAGATCAGTATGGCTTGTTGGAGATGATGATTTTACGAAGATGACGTATGTATCGTCAGATTATCGTCATGTAAATGAATATTTGAATGGAAAATATAATGGATGGATCTTAATGTACAGCTATCTTGCAAGATTTACATTATTATGCTGTTGCCTGATCAGTGCAGTGAAGCTGATCAGACAAAAAGATAAATGGGTATATGTTGCGATGCTTAGTATTCTTGGCGGTATGGTATTCCATATATTTTGGGAAGCAAACCCAAAGTACAGCATTTGTTTTATGGGAATGATGACATTTGTGATGCTGTTCGGAATTGAATCAATAAGTCAGTTTGATTTCAAAGAATTAGGGTTACTTCAGAAAAAAAATATACCAGTTTATCTGATCATTGCAGGAGGAATTTTATGTTTGCAGCCGATGTATGATTATTTGATTTATAATCCTCAGGCATATGATAAATCTTATGCAGTCAATCAATATACGGAAAGTCAGGTGTTATTGTTATCTGTAAAAAAAGGCGATACGATCGATCAGAGCTTTTATTCGTATATAAAATTTAAAGAAATTATGATCAACATAAGAAATTTAAAGGAAACGACGGATGTAAGATTAAACTTGAAAAATAAAAAAGGGCAGATCATGAAAAGTGATATTCTAAGGAAAGCAGATTACGATGGAAATGCGCTTTGCTGGAATTTGAAAGAAAGCCTGAAGCCAGGAAAATATTTTGTTGAGATCATGTTCGAAAGTCCTCAGGACAGTGTTAATCTGCCGATTTATGATACAGCAAATTATGATGTCTATTCAAACGGTTATGTCTGTATTCAAGGAAGAAAGAAGAAAAATGCCGATTTACTTTTTAGTGTATCAGATGGAAAAAGATAAAACAGGAAAAAATGGGAGTTAAACATTAGGAATGAAAAAAACAAAGAGCAAGTTTGAGAAAATAGTCAAAATATTATGCGCAATGTTATTGGCTGCAATCCAGATTGTGGGATACAGTTTCTCAAAACAAAATAACTGGAATCTGGTAATAAAAGATGGAAGGATTTCAGGAAAGGCAATTGTAATATGGGCAATTGGAAGTATTTTGGTTTATGCCTGTATTTCTTTTATATATTTGATATTGGACCGTATGATGGATACAAGAGATATCAAAGAAGATGGCAAGATTACATATAAACAGTTGGTATTACTTGCATTGGTCATTTTGTTATGTTGGCTGCCGTACATGATCTTATTTTATCCTGGCTGTGCAAATCCAGATGTACAAGATCAGTTGGGACAATTTTTCCATAATGAGACAATGTGTTGGACAAGAAAGTATGTAAATCTTGTAAATCCTCAGCATTCTTATTGGAATAACCATCATCCAGTATTCCATACTTTGGTCCTGGGAATCTTTGCTCAATTTGGAAAACAGATTGGACATATATCTGTTGGAATTTTTCTGTTAACACTGATTCAGATGATTCTTATGGCTGGAATTTTTGCCTATATTTTGCTTTATTTAAAGAAGATGAATTTTAATAATGTTGTTTTGGGAGTCGTATTTGTATTTTATGCATTTTGGCCGCTGACACCGTTAACTACGATGTCATTGTGTAAGGATACATTATTTACAATCTGCATATTGATCGCGACGATCATGTTGTTTCACATTATTAAAAGAACCAGAAATGTTTTGGAAGAAAAAACGAAACATGGTTGGATTGATTGTAAATTTTTATCTTGCAAGGCTTGTTTCGAAATAATGGGCTGTATTTGTTACTTGTGGCATTTCCATTTATTTTACTTTTTGGAAAAGGCTTCAGAAAAAGAATTTTCATCAGCTTCTTGATTCCAATTCTTTTTCTTGGTGTATTTATGCCAAAGGTTGTTTTCAATATTGCACAGATCGCACCTGGAAGTGAAAAGGAAATGCTAAGTGTACCATTACAGCAAACGGCAAGATTATTAAAAGAGCATGAAAATGATGTGACACAAAAAGATAAAAAAATCATAGAAACGACAATGTGTCCAGGTAGTGATTATCATATACTGATTGAACAATATGACCCAAGATCATCAGATCCTGTAAAAGCTTTATATAATATAAAACAGACATCAAGGCAAAGAAAAGCATATATAAAAGTGTGGGCAAAATATTTGTTTCGATATCCATCTGTGTATATTCAGGCGGCAATCAATAATAGCTATGAATATGTTTATTATGAACGGTATGGAGAAGGAACGATGTATTATAATGGAATAACTGTGGACAAGAAATTGTTCTTAGGAGTTGACAATACAAGTTCAAGCGAGAAATGGAGATTAAAATTAAGAGATACACTATTTTCAATCAAAGAAAATCCATACACAGGGTGGATCCTAAATATTGGATTTTATATGAATCTATTTATTATTTTGATCGTATATGGTCTGCAGAGAAAGAAATATGCAACGGTTGGGGCGTTCAGCCTGATCATATTAAATATTGGGATTAATTTTATAGGACCTAAAGTTTATATGAGGTATGCATTTTTCTTCATTGTAAGTATTCCATTATTAATCGCTTTTATGAAAAAAGAGAGGGAAAAAAGATAACAACGAGAATGATAAAAAGGCAAAAGGAAAGGAAGAACAGGGTTGAAAGTTAGATTACGAAGAATCATCGTTATATTAATTTCGATATTATTTACAATATGTTTTTTTGTTGGGAGAGCGTTTGATAGAGATTATCATCTTATGAGGGATCATTGGTTTATACCAAAAGTATTACTTGTATTTGTTATTACTTGTATGATATTTGCAGTGTTTTACAAGGGATTTGATATTTACTTTTCAAAAGAAATGAAAGATCACATAGCTGGTAAAGCATTATTTGATCAGAAGAATGGGAAAATCGCATGGTTGATCATTATGTTGGTATGGATACCGAATTATATATCTTATTTACCAGGAGTTTTTACAGTAGATGCGATCAATCAGATTGAACAATTTGCAAGTCATAACCTGACAAATCATCATCCAATTTTAACGACATTCATAGAAGCCCCAATTGTGTTGCTGGGTAAACATATGGGATATCTTGGAATCGGATTGGCAATTTATCTGCTCTTGATATTTATACTATCATCTTATATTATATCAAGAGGATTTGCATGGATGAGTAAGCACCATACACCGTATGCGATTCGGACGATCATGCTGGTTTATTTTTGCATTTATCCTATTTGGTCTGCATATGCAAGAACCTTAGTAAAGGATACATTGTTTTATCCGGTGTTTTATCTGTATATTTTATTCTTTTTTGATTTATTGATTGATCATAAAAGATTATTGAGTCAAAAACGAAAATTAGTGCAATTTATTGTATTGAGCATATTGCTTTGTCTGGTAAGACATAATGGCTTTTATGTGGCAGTAGTAACGATGGTTGGATTGATTATTTTCTGTAATGGAAATCGCAAAAAGTGTACAGTACTGTTGATTGGACTGGTTGCTTTTTGGCAGATATACAATGCAGTACTTCCAAGGGTTGGAATCATTCCTGGAGGAAAGCAGGAGATGTTATCGATTCCTTTTCAGCAGACAGCACGTTATGTGAAAGAACATGGAAAAGAAGTGACCAAAGAAGAAAAAATGACGATCAACAAAGTATTAAATTATGATACAATAGGAAAAAAATTATGATCCAAATTTATCTGATCCAGTAAAAAATACATACAAAAGAAAAGATGAGTATATCTCAGAATATTTTAGAGTTTGGTGGAAGCAATTTTTAAAACATCCACAAACATATGTGAATGCTACATTCAATGGAACTTATGGATATTATGCATATAAAGATCAGATTAAAAATCCATGTGGTTATTATGGACAGCCAGAAAATTTTTGGAAGTACCAGAAGAAATACCAAGTTCATTTTAAAAATCGGTTTAGTATAGGTCGTATGGCATATGAAGGTACAGTTGATAAACTCTTTATAAAGGGACCATTAAAAATCCTGACACAGCCAATGCTCTATAACTGGGCGATGATCCTTTTATTAGGATATTTTTTGCAAGATGAAAAGTTAAGAAAATATTGGGTCGCATTTTTACCATTTATGATATCATTCTTGATATGCATCGCATCTCCTGTCAATGGGGATTTACGATATATGCTTCCAATAATGTCAACATGCATTTTATATTATGCATTTGCAATAAATAGAATCGATGATGAATGCAATACAAAGGATATAAAGGAGGAGTAGAACCTATGGAAAAGATTGCAGTATTAATTCCTTGTTATAATGAGGAAAAAACAATAAAAAAAGTAGTAAGAGATTGGAAAAAGGAATTGCCAGAAGCTACGATCTATGTATATAACAATAATTCAACAGACCGTACGGCTGAAATTGCAAAAGAGGCAGGAGCTGTTGTGCGAGATGAATATCAGCAAGGAAAAGGAAATGTTATTAGAAGAATGTTTCGTGAGATTGATGCTCAGTGCTATGTTATGATTGATGGAGATGATACTTATCCAGCAGAATTTGGGCGAGAAATGGTAGATAAAGTTCTTGAACGCAAAGTAGATATGGTAGTAGGTGATAGATTATCATCCACGTATTTTGAAGAAAATAAACGACCATTCCATAATTTTGGAAATAGTCTGGTAAGAGGAACGATCAATCGTCTGTTCCGAAGTAATATTCGTGATATCATGACTGGGTACAGAGCATTTAGTTACCAGTTTGTAAAGACATTTCCAGTTTTATCAAAAGGATTTGAGATTGAAACAGAGATGAGTATCCATGCAGTTGATAAGAATATGCTGGTTGAAAACGTGATCATTGATTACAGAGACAGACCAGATGGAAGCGAATCCAAGTTAAATACATATTCTGATGGTGCAAAAGTTTTGAAAACGATCATGGGATTATATAAAAATTATAAACCAATGCAGTTCTTTGGATTACTGGCAGCAATCTTAATGATCATTGCACTTGCAATGTTTATGCCGGTATTTGTGGGTTACTTAAAAACAGGTTTAGTACCAAACTTCCCAACTTTGATCGTTAGTGGATTTATAGCAATGGCTGCACTACAATCATTTTTTGCAGGACTTGTATTATCAACGATTGTACAGAAAGATCGTCAGTTGTTTGAATATAAATTGCAAATGGTACAGATGAACGCATTAAAAATATTGAAGGAGACAGATAGATGAAGTTCTCAAAAGACGATACGTTATGTATGAAAGGAATTGCAATCTTAATCCTTTTTTTTCATCATAATTATCTTGGACCAGATCGCTGGTTGAATTCACCAATCAGTTTTTATCCATTTTCACAGTCGCAGATCATGTATATTGCTAAATTTTTAAAGATTTGTGTTGGTATGTTTGTATTTTTAACTGGATATGGTATGTTAGCATCTGTGAAGACGAAAAGTTTAGATGATAAGGCAATGAGAAAATATACGGTCAATCGGTATTTAACTATGATGATGGGATTCTGGTTGATCTTTTTACTGGTACACATTTTATCAGGAATATTTACAGATCGATTCACAGAGGTTTATGGGACCGGCACATACTCTGTTATTTACTTTCTGATTGATGGAATAGGACTGGCAAAATTATTTGATACACCGACATTTTGTGCAACTTGGTGGTATATGAGCTTAGCAACTATGTTGATCCTGCTCTTTCCTATGTTTAAAAAATTATTGGAAAGATATCAGGGAATTTTATTGATTTTAACGATTTTTCTTCCAAAAGCATTCAATCTTCCGTATGCAGATCTTTGGAGATGGTTATTTTGCTATACACTGGGAATGTATATGGCAGAACATGATCTGCTTGCAAAGATAAAAGAAAAATTCACATCGTTTGGAATGTTAAAGAGATGTCTGATTTTTGGAATTTTGACAATCGGAATTCCTGTGATCATTATGCTCCGGCAGAGTGAGGGATTTGGAATAAAGTTTTTATATTTATGGGAAGGGATTGCACCTGCATATGTGATCGTTTATGCTTATTTATTTGTAGTATGGATTAAACCATTAGCGGCAGTACTGCATTTCCTTGGAAAACACTCTATGAATATGTTTTTAACACATACGATGTTTCGAGCAGTTTATTTTCATGATTTTATGTATTCATTTTATAGTATGTGGCTGGATTATATTGCGCTGATCATTGTATCAGTACTTGTTTCAGTTGCAATAGAAATTGTGAAAAAACTGATAAGATTTCAAAAGATCACAACATTTGTAAAAGACAGAGCTTGTCAAATATTAAAATTAACTTAAGAATGCAGATATAAAGGGCAGATTATTCGGGATTGATAGTCTTTTTTTAGAAAATATGTTAAACTTGTGTATAAAAGAAGTATCAGATTAAAGAGGAAAACAAGATGAATATATTAAATAAAATAAAAGATGTAAGAAGCAGCTGGAAAGAAGTTAAGCAGGAACGCTACATTTTCATGAATCAGACAGAAAACCGTCGTCTTAGTATGAAGTACGCACAGATGTATAAAACAAAGAAAATAAATGAAAAAGCTGTTTTGTATGAAAGCTATTGGGGACGAGGAATGATTGATAATCCATATGCGTTATTTGTTGAACTATATGGAAGAGACGAATTCAAAGATTTCACGCATATATGGGTATTGGATGATTTTGAAAATAATCAGGCAGTGTTGGATCAGTATCAGAATGATAAAAGGGTACGATTTGTATTATTTGGCAGTGATGAATATGTAGAAGCATTGGCAAGTTGTAAGTATCTGATCAATAATGTGACATTTCCACAGTATTTTATTAAAAGAGAAGGACAGATCTATATCAATACATGGCATGGAACTCCATTAAAGAGCATGGGTTATGACATGGTAGAGGGAAATAGCGGATCTGCCAATACAGTCCGTAACTTTTTACATGCAGATTATCTGCTTTCAGCAAATGAAGTTATGACAAAAATGTATTTAAAAAGTTATAAATTAGAAGGAATCCTGCCAGGAAAGGTAATTGAAGAAGGATATCCAAGAAATGACTTCTTATTAAATACAAAGAGAGAAGAGGAAATTGGGTTACTGAGATCTTATGGTATTTCTGTAGAAGATGATAAAGAAATCATTTTATTTGCACCAACATGGCGCGAAAGTGAAAATGGTGCAGCACAGGTCAATCCAGAAGAATTATTAGACGTTAAAAAATTATTAGAAGAGAAGATTGATACAAATAAATATCAGATTCTGATCAAGCCACACCAGTTTGTTTATAAACAGTTGAAGGATCTCGAGGAATACAAGGGATTACTAGTTCCAGCTACATTGGATGCAAATCAGATCATGTCTGCAGTTGATATTTTAATTTCAGATTATTCTAGTATTTTTCTGGATTATATGGCCTTGGACAGACCGGTTTTATTCTATATCCCAGATCTTGACAGTTACAAAGAAAAACGAGGATTAGATGTTAAACCAGAGGATTTGCCAGGACCATACAGTAACAATCTTGTGGACGTTGCGGATTATATCAATCATATTGATGAGATAAAAGTAAAGTATAAAGATGCATATCAAGAGATGAAAGACCGCATATGCAAACATGATGATGGTAATGTATCAAAGAGAATCGTAGACATTGTATTCAAAGGTGCAAAAAGCAATTTTACTTATAGTGGAAAGCATAATAAAAAACGTTTATTGATTTCGTGTGGAGGATTGCTGGAAAATGGAATCACGCATTCTTTCTTGAGTCTCTTAGAGAAGATTGACTATAATGAGTGGGATGTAACAGCTTTAGTTGGAGATGATATCAATGATCCAGATAGACATTATAAGGTAAATCATATGAATTCGAATGTTAGGACATTGGTATTATGTGGATTCCGAGTAGCAACACTTGATGAAGAGCAAAGAAGAGAGTTTGTAGTAAAAAGAGGATTGTATAAATCTATTTGGAAAAAGGTATGTCCATGGGAGATGTTGCAAAGAGAAACCAGAAGGTTATTTGGAGAAGCAGAGTTTGATTATGTAGTAGATTTTCAGGGATATGACACAGTGCTGACATCTGTCCTTTCGCAGTGCAAGGCGAAAAAGAAGTCTATCTGGCTTCATAATGATATGCATGCAGATATGAATAAAAAAGTAAATGGCGTAATGAAGAATTTTGAATGTTTGAATTATAATATTTCTTTATATCCATACTTTGATAATCTGGTATCCTGCAGTAAGGAAGTTATGAAGGTAAATCGAAAGAAATTATCAACGCCAGCGACTTATGATAAATTTAAAGCAGCAAAGAATACTGCAAATGAAGTGCGGATCGGGAAATACTTAAATTCTGAAACTGTGATGGATATCGCAGGAGATGAATATTTAGTGAAAGATGAGCTTGGTGATGATAAGAATGCAAAATTGATTGATTTGGTGGCATTACCAAAGAAAGAGAATATCAATTTTGTAACAATGGGAAGAATGTCTGTAGAGAAAAATCATATGGCATTGATCGATGCATTTTCAAGATTAGTAAAGAATAATCCAAGAGCAAAACTTTATTTGCTTGGAAGCGGTCCATTAGAACGTAAGATAAAAAAACAGATAGATGAACTTGGATTACGTTCCTATGTGATTTTAACAGGGAATGTTAAAAACCCGTTTGCAATCATGAAACGATGTGATTGTTTTATCCTGCCATCGCTCCATGAAGGACAGCCGATGGTATTACTAGAAGCCAGAGAATGTGGACTTCCGATCATTGTATCAAAATTCTCGACAGTCAAAGATAGTTTATATCCAAAAGGACAGTTAGTGATCGGAAACGATGAGGAAAGTATATACCACGGATTAGAAGCATTTGTAAATGGAAAAGTACCAACATGTGACTTTAAATTAAGTGATTATAATCAGGAAGCCTACGAAGAATTCAAAAAGGCAATACAATAGGAGTGAAAGATGGAAACATTAATTTCTTACAAAAATTCATATAGTGATTTTAAACAGTCATATCAAGTACAGTTAGAACATGCAAAAGGACAGTTGAAATATGGAATTCGATATGGAGAAAATTATCGTCTGCCATTAGATGAAAAAAAAGTCGTATTTTATCTGAGTAACAATGACCAGAGAATGGAATGCTTATTGAAAGTTATGGAAGCGTTTGTTAAATTTAATCTGGATCAGGAATATACCATAAAAGTGATTTTTGGAGCAAAGCTTGATAAAAATCTGATTCCAAAGGTATTCCAGAAATATATAGAGCATCCATCAGATGCGGAAGCACAGGAAGATTTAGCTACAGCAAAGTATCTTTTATCAGGGGAATCTTTGCCGAAATATTTTGTGCGTAAAGAAGGTCAGAATGTTATAAGATTTTTTGATGAATTTCATAAAGAGGAAAATAATCGACTTGAGCTAGCACAAAATAAATTATCATGGCTTATTAATAGTACTTTTGTATTTACAGAGGATGCAAAGAGTGCCGAGTATTTATCGGATAATCCATATTTTATGGAACTACAAGGTAAAGTTGAGCAATTTTCTGAGGATATTATACGGTCGAAAGAAGAAATCATAGATCATATATTGAATCGAAAAATAGAAGATGTGAAATCTGATAAAGAACATATTTTAATTTTTGTCAGTGCATGGAAAGATGAAGAACTGGAAGAAAGATATCTGCGTTTGATTACAGATAATATGAATTATGATCAGAAGGATGTTATATTAGTTATGAAGCGTCCGGAGGACGGTTATAAAGAAGATATTGTACAGCATTTGAATGAGCATGTACGAATCATATATCGTCAGGGAACATTTCCATGTTCTGCGGTAGAATACATTGATGTACAATATCTGCTGAAAAATTTTGATTCATTTGAGGATGTAGAGAAAGCATACGGGCATTTGAATACTCAGGTGATTCAGAGGGAAACAAAGAGATTGTTCGGTGATAGATCATTTCATGATGTGATCTATATTGGAGCACATAGTGCATTATGGACGATTTTAGCAGGATGTGTAGAAGCAAAGAACAGATTACGTATTCAATATACGGATCTTGTGATTGACGATCAGGAGGCAATCACAGAGGCCAAGAAGAGAGCATTTTCAAATAGAATGGAATTGTATCAACTAGCATTTGACAAAATAGTGTTCCCGAATCTTAGATACAAAGAGCAAGCCATTGAACGAGAATATGTAAAAGCAGAGAAAGCATGCTATTTTGAATTTCCAACAAAAATCAATCTGGAAAATGATAAAAAATATGAAAATATTTCTTACTTAGGAAATCAATATTTTATTGGTTCTAGATTTGAATATGAGTATGGAGGGGTTCGATTAGATTTATTTCCAATACCAGAAGAAGGAAAATTAAAATATATTACGAACGCAGAAATATGTGATGAAAGTGAATTGCTTGAGATGTTTACAAAAATGCAGGAAAAAGACAGTCAGTTAGTACTTTATGGAGAAACGGCTGCAAAGATCCGCGAAACAGCGAAACAATTTGGTGTAGAAGATCAGTTGCTATTAATCGAAAAAGAAAGATTAGATCTTTCCGATCAAATGGAAAAATATCTGGATTCTTTTGATGGATATTTGTATGCGGGCAATGAAAGTTCGTATTGTCCGATCCGAGCTGGAATGGAACTTCTGGGAAAAGACATTTTTGTAATGGAAGATGGAATCATAAAAAAGGATGAAAAGAAACAATTTAAAGATGAAAGATCATTTGAAGAATTTCGAATGAAAAAATGGGATGATTTTTTATAGAAATAAAAAACAATAAGGTAAGGAAAGAAACAATGAATAAAATAAAGAGGGCAGCATTATGCATAATTGTAATATCAGTTGTGTTTGGAATCAAATTGTCGAATAAAGAAACAGATGTATCTGCGAAGCAGACACTTTTTGTCATGGGTGATTCTAAAAGCAGTTTTTATCCACGAAAGAGATATCCAAGACAGGGATGGGTACAGCAGTTTATTCCGATGCTTAAGAGCAAAGGAAAAGTTAAGCCATATCATCCAGAAGAATGTAAAGATTATGAAAAGGTTGTAAGATATGATTTTCATAAATACAGCATTGAGAATTGGTCGAAAGGTGGGATATCGTGTAAGACGTTTTATGAGACAGGACGTTTTGCGGGAATATTAAAACGGATTAGGAAAAATGATTATGTCATCATAGCACTTCAGCATAATGATAAAAAACCTGACGTAGGTGAGAAAGTGGCAGATTATAAACATTACCTGACTTATTTTACACAGCATATTCAAAGAAAAGGCGGAAAAGTTATCTTCATGACAACACCACCGAAGAATTATGCAGACAGGAAGACATTTAAAATATATGTGCCAGAGTATCGTAATACAATGCTGCAGGTTGCAAAAGATTTTAAATGTAACTATATTGATTTAAGCAAGTTGTCAACGGATTATTTTAATTTTCGCGGTAAAAACTATGTTAATACATTGTATATGAAATTGAATCCAGGACAATATCCAGCATGGGAGCAGGGAATCAATGATGATACGCATTTTCAAAGGGATGGTGCGAGAGTTTTAGCACGTATCATTGCAGTAGATCTTCAGGCGAATCGACAGATTCCAATGTTGAATAAGCAGTTTAGACAAAACACTAATGCTCTTTATGCAACGTTTCAAGAAGCAGCTACATATAAAAATAAAAACAATACACAGACAAATCATGGAATAATATGGTCAAGCAGCGCAATAATGCATGGACGATCCTATATACTCCAGGTGCAACAAATAAACAATGCCATAAGGCAGAACAATCTTTAAGAAGGTCATTGAAAGGTTTAAGAAGGAAACATGGATAAAATAAGAAAAATTATTCGATTTGTAAAAAGATTATTTCCAAAAACTCCAAAGATGAAATTTATCTATGCCTGGTACTATAAACATGGCAAGATCAATGAAAAACAAGCACTCTTTGAGTCATTTCACGGTAAGGATGTGTCAGATTCATCTTTGGCGATCTTGCAGGAGTTTTTGAAAATGCCGGAATCAAAAGATTTCAAGATCTATTTTGCGACGAATGATAAGAAACGTGATCAGAAATTTATTGATTCTATCGGATTGAAAGTAGAACTTGTAGATATTGCAGATTTTAAATATGTAAAAGTGCTTGCAACATCCAAGTATCTGATCAATAACAGTTCTTTTCCGGCGTATTTCATTCGAAGAGATGAACAGGTGTACCTACAGACATGGCATGGAACACCGTTAAAGACATTAGGAAAACGAATGCGTTTTGGAATTGAATCCATGTATAATGTGCAACATAATTTCTTACATGCGAACTACATCATGTTCCCAAATGAATTTACAAGAAAAGCGATCATGGAAGATTATAATCTGGAAGCTTTGTATATAGGAACTGTTGTGATGAATGGATATCCAAGAAACAGTATTTTTATGGATCATGAGAAAGCTGATCAGGTAACAAAGAAACTTGGAAATGAAGATTATACAACGATGGCATATATGCCGACATGGCGTGGACAGAGTAATCATGATGTGAACACGTCTGAATATAGCAGAGAGATCAATCAGCTGTTACATTATCTAGATGAGAATTTAAAGGATGATCAGAAGTTATATGTAAACTTTCATCCAATTGTGCAGAAGTTTGTAAAGCTGGATAATTATGAACATATTTATCCATTTCCAAGTGGTGTTGACAAGTATGAATTTTTAAATAGTGTTGATGCACTGATCACGGATTACTCAAGTGTATTTTTTGATTACTCGATTACAAGAAAACCAATTATTTTGTATATGTATGACTATGAAGAATATATGCATGATAGAGGAATGTATTTTGATATCAAAGAATTGCCATTTAGAAAGATCTATGACAAGGAAGCATTAAGAGATTGTCTGGTCAACGAGACATTCCGAGAAGATTCTTATGAAAATGATAAGGAATATACAGAAAAATATATTCAGTATGATTCTATTGATGCTGCAAAGAATATGGCAGAACTTGTATTTCATGGAAATATGTGCGATATGCCAACGATCGATTACAGTTTTAACAAAGAAAAGAAACGAAGAGTTTTGCACTATCCAAATGTAAAAACAGCACAGACGATCGATACGATCGCGCAGATCGCTAAGAAAGATGAAGATGTAGTGATCTTTGAAAAACGTTTCTTCAATCCAGAATTAAGCAGTCATCTACATGATAATTATCTTGATGATTTTGATTATATTTTTATTACACGAACACTTCCAAGAACCTATGCAGAAGAAGTGTTAAAGAGAAAGAGTGCCAAGGTCAGAAAAGAACTTTCATAAGAGGGAGATCAAGAGATGCTTTGCAGATCTTCCAGTATATTCAAAGTTTGAGACAGAATACTATCATGGAGAAGCAGGAGAGACATTTTCTTTCAATAAGAAAAAAATGATCAATGCATCCATGCGAGTAATGGAAGACCATTTGGAGATTAAGTTTGAGGAAGGCAAGAAAGGTCAGCCAAAGAAGCTGTTACTTGTAAATAAGAAAAGTCAGATCATTTATACAAGGGATCTGACAGAAAAAGAATGGAAAGATCATTGTATCAAGGAATATTTTGATGAATTTCTTTCGCTTGAAATTGCAGATATGAACGGAAGATATCAGTTGATGATCGAATTAGAAGATGAAAATGGTAACAAACTGCCATATTTCTTTGTAGATCGTAAAGAATATGCAAAACGCAAAGAAGCGATGGATGAATTAGATAAATCTTCTGTATATATGACAGGAATCAAGAAACATGATATTACTTATCAGAATACATTCGAACCTGCGGATACAAGTGTGATTCCTTATATGAATGAAGTAGATGGAAGATTTTCTGTATTTATGGGAGATCAGGCACAGTTATCCGTTCGTAATATGCGTGGACAAGTACTGAAATTCAAGATCAAGGGTTCAAAAGTTCATGTGAAAATGAAATATAAAAACAAAGAAGCTGGAATCAAAAATGTCATATTATCATATCGAAGTAAAGTGGAGACGATCGATTATCCATTTGAATATAAAGTAACGAGGTCGGGTGATCATTATATTATTGATGCTCAGATTGATATGTCGGTATTATCACTGGAAGAACTGTTTTGGGATGTATTTGCTGTAACAGAGAAGAATGGAGAAGAAGTAAGAGTAAGTGCATATTGGAGCAGATGGCAGAGATTAAAATTATTACTGATGAATTATCAATGTGATGTTGATAAAGAGCATATTATTTTCCCTTATTCGACGATCACATGCAAAATGGCATTTACTTATCGTACAAGATCAAAATATGATGGATTTGATGTAAAGATCAAGGAATTAGCAGCTTTTGGTGTTTATACGTTGTTATTACCATATTGGAAAAAGAAACGAGTATGGTTAGTATTTGAAAAATTCTGCTCTATGGCGCAGGATAATGGCTACTATTTCTTTAAATATTGTATGGAGCAGCTTCCAAAAGAGAAGAATCAGCATATTTATTATATTCTTGATACAGATTCCGCTGATTATGATAAGATGAAGCAATATGGAAAACATGTGATTCCATTTATGAGTTTTCGACATATTTTATATTCACTTGTTGCTAATTTATATATAGCTTCTGATTCAAAGAAACATTTATATACATGGCGAGCAAAACCAAATGTGATTTCAAATCGTATTTCAAAACATAATATTTTGTTTTTACAGCATGGGGTGACAGCATTAAAACGTGTACATCCGATTTTTGGAATGAAAGGTTCAAGTCCTATGACTCATTTTACAACGACATCAAGATTTGAGCATAAGATCATTGTAGAGAATTTTGGATATGAAGATGGAGATGCACCGATTCTTGGATTTACGAGATGGGATGTTCTGGAAGATACTTCAAAACCAGAGGAAAAGATCATTCTTGCAATGCCGACATGGAGATCATGGTTGGAAGAAAAGAGTGCAGAAGAGTTTAAGGCAAGTGATTATTATAAAAACTACATGAAACTGTTACAGAGTCAGAAACTTGCAAGAATCTTAAAAGAAAATGATGTAAAACTGATCTTTTACATTCATCCAAAGTTTAAAGATTATTTAAGTGAGTTTAATGTCAGTGGAGATAACATTGAGTTGATCCCATTTGGAACAGAGCCATTAAATGAGATTATGAAGAAATGTTCTATGTTGATCACAGATTATTCTAGTGTATGTTGGGATGTATGTTATCTTGATAAACCAGTATTATTCTACCAGTTTGATTATGATATGTATATGCAGGCACATGGAAGTTATCTGGATATGGAGCATGAATTATTTGGAGAACGTTATACAGAATATGAGAAATTGATCGATGGAATTGAAGAGTATATTCACAATGGATTTAAAGAAAAAGAAGAATATACAAAATTAAAAGATTATTATTTTGAATATCGTGATAACGATAACAGTAAACGTACGTATGAATATATCATAAGCAAAGGATATTAAAATGGACAGAAAGAGGAGAATAAAATATATAGATCTGTGTAAAGGCTTAGGAATCTTGATGGTAACATGGGGACATATTACGAAGCTTGGTAATCCAGTTGATACATGGGCGGCATCATTCAAGATGGCAATTTTCTTTGTTGCCGCCGGATATCTGATCCGGTATGCAGATTCTTATCGGATACAGACATTAAAGGGGTATGCAGTAAAGTTATTGAAGTCATTGATGCTGCCATATGTATTGTTTAGTATTTTGTCGATTGGATTTCGATTTGCAACGATGATTATGAAGCACAGGATTGATATTCCGGCGATCAAATCTTATATTTTGGCAACGATCACATTAAGAGGAACATTTGCACTATGGTTTTTACCGGTGTTATTTATTGCGGAGATCCTGTTTTTCTGTCTTATCAAATATCTTCCGAAATGGATGAGGATCGTGATATTGATCGTGATACCTGTTTTTGGAATTTGGGAGTCTTATTTTATCAGACACTTGATCGTTTCAGTGGATCCATTAACATTTGAAAGAATATCATTTTTGATCTTACCGATCAGTAAAGCATTGATTGCATTATGGTTCTTGGAGATAGGACATATTGGATGTATGTTATTCAGTAAAGTAACATCCAGAGAAATCCGATTTATGATCGGACTGGTATTTACAATTGGAAATATCTTTTTATCACAGCAAAATAATGGTGTAGATTTAAATAATATGTCTTTAGGTATTCACCCACCACTATTTTTTGTTACAGGAATCATTGGATCTTTTGGAGCACTATTTGTCTTTGAATTTCTTGAAGATTATGTTTCATTTACGATACTGAATTATTTTGGAAAGAATTCTTTGATATTAATGTGTACACAAAGACCGTTTTATATTATTTCTACTGCAACTGCAGGATGGAAGATCATATCAGGAATGCCAGGGATCATGGCATGGAGATATTATATTGACTGCCTTGGGGCAATGATCCTTGTGATGATCATTGAATACTCAATAATAACATTTGTTAATACAAAAGCTAAATTTTTGATCGGAAGATTTTAGATAGTTGAATAATCTGTTAAGGAATAGTATAATAGCAAGGTGTAAATTAAAAATATCAAAATGGAGAAGTACAGTGAAATCTTATATTGAAAATTTTAAAAAGTACAGATTCCTTTTATGGGAACTTGTAAAGAAAGGTGTTAAGTTAAAATACAGAAGATCATATTTAGGTATTTTATGGACACTGTTAGAACCGTTAATGACAATGATCGTACTAAGTGTAGTATTTGGTACATTGTTTGGAAACAAGGATCCACATTTCCCAGTATATATCTTATGTGGACGTTTGATGTATAGTTTCTTTTCATCTGCGACAAATGGTGCGATGAAAGCGATCAGGACGAATGCAGGAATGATCAAGAAAGTATATGTGCCAAAATATATTTATCCATTATCCAGTGTATTGTTTAATTATATTATTTTTGCTATCTCTTTGATCGTGTTGGTAGTAGTATCTATTGTTTTGAAGGTATATCCAACCATTTATCTGGCACAGGCGATCATTCCATTGATCTTATTACTGATCACAGCTTTTGGAGTTGGAATGATCCTATCTACGATGGCAGTGTTCTTTAGAGACTTAGAATATTTATGGTCTGTAGGATTAATGATCATTATGTATGCTTCAGCAATTTTCTACAAACCAGAGAAGTTATTAAAATCAGGTTTTGGATGGATCTTAAAATGTAATCCATTATATCTTTTGATCCATAATTTTAGACAGGCTGTTTTTGGTATGCCGATGAATATGAAGTTTTTAGCTGCATCCATCGTGTTTGCAATCGTAAGTGTTATTGTAGGATTGATTTTCTTCTATAAGAAGCAAGATGAATTCATTCTGCATATTTAGGAGGGTATCATGGCAAAGAAAGAAGTATTGAAAGTTGAACATGTTGGAATGAAGTTTAACTTAAGTCAGGAAAAGGTTGATGATCTGAAAGATTATGTGATTAAGTTATTGAAACATCAGATTTCATATAATGAATTCTGGGCATTAAAAGATATTAATTTTACTCTTAACAAAGGGGATCGACTTGGAATCCTTGGATTGAATGGAGCTGGAAAGAGTACACTGTTAAAGGTTATTGCAGGGGTATTAAAAGCAACGGAAGGAACTGTGACAGCCAAGGGGAAGATCGCTCCATTGCTTGAATTAGGTGCTGGATTTGACCAACAGTATACAGGACGTGAGAATATTTATCTTTATGGAGCAGTTCTTGGATTCTCAAAGAAGTTCTTAGATGAGAAGTTAGATGAGATCATAGAGTTCTCAGAACTGGGCAAATTTATAGATGTCCCAGTTAAGAACTATTCTTCAGGTATGAAATCAAGACTTGGATTCTCTGTTGCAACATTGGTGGAACCAGATATCTTGATCCTGGATGAAGTATTATCTGTCGGAGATGCGAAATTCCGAAAGAAAAGTGAAGCAAAGATCATGAGTATGTTTGACAAAGGAGTTACAGTATTATTTGTATCTCATTCTTTAGATCAGGTAAAGAGATTATGTAATAAGGCAATCCTACTTGAAAAAGGAAAGATCATTTCTCATGGATCGATTGAAGAAGTAAGTAAAGTATACGAAGAGAAAACAAAGTAAGATAGAAGACACGGAGGTGTGATATGAGAAAAGTAATCACATATGGAACATTTGATTTACTGCATGCGGGACATATCAATTTATTGCGCAGAGCAAAAGAATTAGGTGATTATTTAATTGTAGTTGTATCAACAGATGAGTTTAACTGGAATGAAAAACGGAAAAAATGTTATTTCAGTTATGAAGAAAGAAAAAAACTGGTAGAAGCAGTTCGTTATGTGGATCTTGTGATTCCAGAAGAAAACTGGGATCAGAAGATTTCCGATGTGAAAGAATATCATGTAGATACATTTGTTATGGGAGATGACTGGAAAGGTAAGTTTGATTTCTTAAAAGATTACTGTGAAGTCGTATATCTTCCAAGAACAGAAGGAATTTCTACAACAAAGATCAAACAGGATCTTGGATTAAACGGAACAACAGCGAATAAATAGCAAGAGTTATGAATTAAGATATAAGAGGAATTTCGTTGACAATAGAGGTTATGAACGGCTAGAGACGGAATTCTTCTTTTCTGCGTTATCAAACAAAAAGAATTTAAGATAATGCTATAGATGAAAGGATTAGTTTTTGATGCATTTTATAGAAATTAGCAATATTTTTAAAAGTGAAAAAAAGAGATATAAAGTTACCGCAGTTTTAAAATTACTGGTCATGTTTGCATTGCTTGGATTCTTTTTATCAAATAAGCCAATGTATCATGTGCAGACTGATTTTTACCTGAAACGTATGGGATTTGTATTTTTGGCATGTTTTTGGATGGTATTTGTAACAGTTTGCGACATTCGTTTGAGTCAGAAGGTTGACAGGGCTTTTGTGATCATTCTTGGAGTAATCGCACCAGTTATGGGATGGATCTTGTCAGAATTTTTGATCAATGAAGCAGAGTGTGCATTTCCGCCGACACAGTTCTATCAGAAAGAGCCACTTTGGATCGTTCTAAGTCTTGCAATGATCATTTTGGTGGATCTGCTGATCATATTTTTGACGAACAGCATCAGAGTTGGATCAGTGATCGTACCATTTGTATTGTTTATCTTTGCGGTAGTTGTATGTGTTGTATATGAATTTCGCGGGATTCCGATGATGGCACCAGATATTTTAACAGTACAGACGGCTACTAGCGTGATGGGTAATTATACATTCAAATTGACGTTTGAACAATATAGTGTGATCTTGGTATGTATGGCATTTTTCTTTACATTTTTAAGACTTCATGAGGTAAAGGTTACAGAAAAAAGAGTATTTCACATTGCAGGATTTATTGTTGTTGCATTAGGATGCGGATTGTTCACAAATCAGATCATACTGTCTGATTTTATGGAAGAGCACCAGATCAATATTCGTATGTTCCGTCCAATGGAAAGTTATCAAAAATATGGAGGCGTGCTGACATTTGCAAGAAGTGTTGGATATGCGGTCGTGAAGAAGCCAGAAGGATATACAACAGCGAAGGTTGATCAGATCATTCAGGAATATGAAAAGAAATCAGCGAATGAACAGCAAAGTACAGCAAAGCAATATCCGAATATCATAACAGTTGTCAATGAAACATTCGCAGATATTAAGGTGCTGGGAGATTTTAAGACGAATGAAGATTATATGCCCTATTTCCATAGTTTGAAGAAGAATTGTGTGACAGGATATACGTATGCATCGATTGTAGGTGGTCAGACAGCGAATACAGAATTTGAATTGTTGACAGGAAATACTCTTGGGTTTTTATCAGCTGGAACGACAGCATTTCAGCTTTATATTCATGGGCAGATGCCTTCACTAGTTAGTAATCTAAAGGCAGAAGGATATTCTGGAAATAAAGCGATGCATCCGTTCAATCCGTATAATTATAATCGACCAGCTGTATATAAAGATTTTGGATTTACGGATTTTATTGATAAATTTGACTTTCCTAAGAATGTAAAAAGGGTTAGAGAGTATATTTCTGATGAGGCAAATGTAGATCGCATTATTTCTGAATATGAAAAGAATCGTAAGAAGACAGATCAGCCATTTTATATGTATAATATGACGATCCAGAATCACAGCCCTTATGATAAGGATGCAGCCAACTTTAAACAGCCGATCAAGATTGAAAGCAGCAAATATGATGCTGAGGCCAATAGATATCTAAATCTGATCAAATATTCAGATGACAGTTTAAAACAGCTGACAAGTTATTTTGAAAAATGTAAAGAGCCAACGATCATTTTATTTTTAGGAGATCATCAGCCAAGATTGACAGATGAATTTATGAATAAGATCACAAACGGTCAATATCAGACTTGGAGCAGCGAACAGATGATGAAGCGTTATCAGGTACCATTCGTGATCTGGGCCAATTATGACATTAAAGAACAGCATATAGAGAAGACAAGCATGAACTATATCCAAAGTATCCTGACCAAGACAGCTGGAGTAAAGATGACAGGATATCAGAGATTTTTAAATGAGGTCCGAAAAGAAGTTCCAACGATCACATCGCAGGGATATTGGGGAAAGAATGGAAAATTTTATCAGATTAATGATAAAGGATCACCATATTATGGTATAATACAGAAGTATCGTATGATTCAGTACAATATGATGTTTGATAAGAAGAATCGCAGAGATTCATTCTTTGAAGTAAGTAAATAGGAGTGCACGTATGAAGCAACTGATTAAGAATATTACGATTCAGATATATAAAGTATTAACATATCTGATTCCAGTAAATAAAAAGATGATTATATTTCAGAGCAGTAATGGACGTAACTATACAGGAAATCCAAGATACATCTATGAAGAGATGGTAAGAGAAGGCCTTGATCAAGAATATGAATGTATCTGGTTTTTCTTTGATACAAGTATAGAAGTTCCAGGTAAATGCAAGAAGATACGGAATAATTATTTCCCATATTTTTGGTATTTAATGAGAGCAGGAATCTGGGTATTTGATAGTCGTCAGCCATTATATGTGCGTAAGAAGAAGCATATCACATACATTCAGACATGGCACGGAACACCGCTTAAGAAGCTTGCGCTTGATATGGACCGAATGGATATGGGTGGAAGTACGGATATTGAGAATTATCATGAACAGTTTAGAGTAACATGTAAGGATTGGGATTATCTTGTATCACAGAATAAGTTTTCTACAGATATTTTCAGATCATGTTTTGCATTTAAAGATCGTCCGATCTTACAGATCGGATATCCAAGGAATGATATTTTGATCAATGATAATTCTCCTGCTAAGATCAGAGAATACAAAGAAAAACTTGGACTTCCATTGGATAAGAAGATCATATTATATGCTCCAACTTGGAGAGATAATGAATATAGCGAGAAAGGAAAGTACAAATTTGCTTCAAAACTAGATTTTGATAAAGCAAAGGAGGCATTATCAGATGAATATATATTCATTGTAAAATATCATTATCTTGTATCAGATAAGATTGATTGGACACCATATAAAGGATTCGTTTATACATTCGACGAGACAAAAGATATTGCATGGTTATACCTTGTGTCAGATATGTTGATCACGGACTATTCTTCTGTAATGTTTGATTATAGTATTCTTAACAGGCCGATGTTATTCTTTGCATATGATCTGGAAGACTACAAGGAGAATCTGAGAGGATTTTATTTTGACTTTGTCAATGATATTCCAGGACCGATTTCAAGAGATACAGATCAGTTGATCAAAGATATTAAAGAATATAATGAAGATAGTTGGAAAGAAAAATATAAGAATTATCATGATAAATTCAATGGCATAGATGATGGACATGCTTCACAGAAGGTCATTGACGTGATAAAGAAGGTAAGCAGATAGAGATCTGCCGAACAATAACACAGTCAGGAGGTTTGAAAACAATATGGTAACGATTCTGTTAGCGACATTGAATGGAGAGGATTATTTAAAAGCGCAGTTAGAATCAATTGCAGCTCAGACCTATGAAAACTGGCAGCTGGTCGTGGGTGATGATGGTTCTACGGATGGTACGATCAGCATTCTTGAAGAATTCAGCAAACAATATCCGGAACAAGTGACGATCATTAAGAATGACCCGCCACAGGGAAGTGCCAAAGATAATTTTATTTCACTGATCCAAAATTCTTACGGACCGTATTTTATGTTTTGTGATCAGGATGATGTGTGGAAACCAGATAAGATTTATCTGACATTACAGAAGATGGAAGCGTTAGAGGCAAGATATGGAGAGAAAACACCGATCTTGGTTCATTCAGATCTGTCAGTTGCAGATCATAACTTAGAGATGGTTGCAGAGTCATTCTTTCAGTATGCGAATATTCCAAAGAGAATTGTATTGAATCAATTGATGGTACAAAATTCTGTGACAGGGTGTACGATGATGATCAATCGTTGTCTGCAACAATATTTTTTACGGCCGTTACCGATGTCTAAGATCATCATGCATGATTATTGGGCGGCATTGATTGCGAAAGTGTTTGGCAAGATTGGTTTTGTAAATGAGCCAACGATGTATTACCGTCAGCATGGCAATAATTCTGTTGGTGCGAAAGATGCAAAGAATCCCGTCTTTTTGTATCATCGTCTCAAAGAAGGAAAGAACAGCTATCGCCGTATGATGATCGAATCTATGGAGCAGATGCAGGGATTTGTTGAGACATATGGGGAAGAGATCGATAATCTGGATGTTTATGAACTTCTTGAGAGTTATGGAGAATTGTATTATAAAGGAAAGATCAAACGATTGAGTTTTTATAAAAATCATCACGTATTAAAGGAAGGAAATATCCGAAAGCTGATGCAGTGGCTTTGGGGATAGGAATATTTATGAAAAAAGCATTAGGACTTGCAGGAAAATATGTGATCATGTTTCTGTCGTGTTTATTTCCAAGAAGCAGAAAGATATATATCTTTGGAGCATGGCTTGGAGAACAGTTTGCAGACAATCCCAAATATCTGTTTTTAGAAGCACAAGAGCATAAAGAGATCCGTCCGATATGGATCACGAAGAATGAATCAGTCTGCAGAAAAGTCAGGGAGCTTGGATATGAAGCTTATATGTTTGACAGTTTCAAAGGGATTTTAATGCAGCTTCGGGCCAAATATGTGGTAGTCTGCAATGGGATCAGTGATGTAAATCATACATTTATGGGACGAGCAGTATTCTTAAATCTTTGGCATGGGGTTCCATTAAAGAAAGTTGGCTATGATGATGATAAGGTCAAGAATTGGGATAGCAAGGGTCAGAAAATCCGAAGAATGATTCAGGAAATCCCATTAGGAAAAGAGTATGTAGTAGCAACAAGTGATTTTTATGCACCGATCTATGAAAGTGCATTTCGAAGATCAAAGAGACATATCATAACATTGGGACAGCCAAGGAATGATATATTCTATGATCAAAGTGGAAAATTTCATGCTTCTCATCAGTTATCAAAAGCGGCAAAAGGAAAGAAAGTCATCTTATATACGCCGACACACAGGAAAGAAGGTAAAGTGGCATTTCCTTTGGAAGAACATTTTGATTTTAAAGTGCTCAATGATTGGTGTATCCAAAATGATATTTTGTTCGTGATCCGGCGCCATTTTTATCATAAAGATGAGAAAGTAGATTTCTCCATGTATTCTAATATAACAGATATCACAGAGAGATCCATGGATATTCAGGAATTATTAATGGATACGGATATTCTGGTTACAGATTATTCAAGCACATATATAGATTATCTATTACTGGACCGGCCAGTAGTCTTTTATAATTTTGATTATCAGGATTATCTGGAGCATGATCGTGGTATGTATTGCGATTATGAGAAGGCGGCTCCGGGATATAAGGCAGAGACATTTGAAGCCTTGATGGAAGAATTCGAACGTCTGGTACAAGGCGACGATCATTTTAAAGAGGTTAGAAGGCAGGCAAGGGATTTCTTTTACTGCAAAGAAGGCCAGGGAATGGTTGGAGAAACATTGTTAGGAATCTTGAAGAATATAAAATAAAAAGAAGCTTTTGATCTATGAGTGAATCCATAGATCGAAAGCTTCTTTTTGCATTTTGAGTTGATATTCAGGATTAATATCCAGCACGATAAATAATCTTCTGATTGATACGGCTAAGCTCATCACTGACTTGATAATCCGATGTACCAAAGAGGTATTTATGTGCGCGGATCGCATTTTCTTTCAATGTTGTAGGGAATCCATAATAAGTACCATAATAACGGAGCTCTTTCTGGTCCCAAGGGAATCCCTGCTGATCTTTGATGTCATACTTGAAAACAGATAAGAACATATCAAACAATTCATCCTGACTCATATTTGTCTTTACCTGAGGAAGTATCTCATCCATAACAGACATCATCTTCAAAGGATTTTTCTTGGCTTTGTCAAAAATCTTCTGAAGGACTTCTCGTTGTCTTCCGGCTCTGGCAAGGTCACCGCCAGCGGTATAACGGATTCTGGAATAAGCAACGGATTGATTTCCATCCAGAGTATAAGTACCGGCAGAAGAAAGTTTTGGAGAATGTCCACCGTTGATACGATTCATGTCACCGATATAAGCATTTAAATTCTTTAAGATACTTTTATCTACTTTTACTTCGATTCCGCCAACAGCATCAACGATATTAGCAAGAATCTTAAAGTTTACAGTTGCGTATTTTTCAATATTCAGATCAAGATTACGATTGATCGTGCTGATCGCAAGCTCTGGACCACCCCAGGAATAAGCGGCGTTGATCTTACTGTATTTTCCATTAATACTTACATATGTATCACGATAGATCGACAACAGTTTGACATCTTTGGTTGAATTGTTGATGCTGACAACTATGATAGAATCAGAACGGTTTCCACGATCTGACATACTTCCAGTCTGAGAATCAATTCCGAAAAAAGCATAGTTGGTATAGTCAGTCATATTGCTGTCTTTGTTTACAGTGACAAGCTGGCTTTGGTCAAGACTTTTTGTTGATATTTTCCCAAGTTTTTTGTGAACTGTGGAAAGCGTAAGTCCGACTAATACAGCGATCACAAGAATGAGAATGATCAAGATCCGAAGTGGAGATCTTCTTCTTCGTTTTCGCTTTGTGTGTTTGGCATGTTTTGTATGCTGTGCTGTCATAATGTATCCCTCCAGATTTCCTTAAATAGTTAAGTTTGTACAGAAAAAAGGATGAAAAACTCCATCCTTTTCTTGCTGTTTAATATGCATTTTTATTGACAAATCCCTTAAAGAATGTAAGAAATAATATCTTGATATCAAGTCCCAAAGACCAATTCTCAATATAATACAGGTCATGTTCGATTCTGCTTCGGATGGAAGTATCACCACGGAATCCATTGACCTGAGCCCATCCAGTAATACCTGGACGAACTTGATGCTTGATCATATAACGAGGAATCTCTTCTTTAAATTTCTCGACAAACAAAGGTCGTTCTGGACGTGGCCCGATCAGACTCATATCGCCTTTTAATACATTCCAGAATTGAGGAAGTTCATCAAGGCTTGTCTTACGGATCACACGTCCAACAGGTGTAACACGGACATCGTTCTTGGTTGTCCATTCTTTGGCCTCTTTCTTAGGGTCCTGTACACCCATGGAACGGAATTTGTACATCTTAAAAGGTTTATTCCCAAGACCGATACGTTCTTGGGCAAAAATGATCGGTCCAGGAGAACTCTTCTTCACAAGGATCGCAACGATAAGCATGATCGGTGAGAATAAGATCAACGCAATGATAGAACCGATAATATCGATCAGACGTTTGATCAGTTTATTCATCGTATTTGTTAATGGTACGTTACGGATATTGATAACTGGGAGTCCGTCCAGATCTTCAGTGTATGGGTTTGTGGAAATAAAGTTATAGTAATCTGGAACAAACTTTGTATGCACACCAGACTTCTCACAGATCGCAACGATCTGTTCCAGTTTATGGTATTCATTCAGATTCAGAGTGATCGCAACTTCATCAAGAGATGTCTTCTCAAGATAGGCGGCAAGATCTGAAAGTGTACCGATCTTCTTGATTCCACGATATTCAAAATTATCACTGACAAGATCATCAAAAATCCCATGAACCTTTAAGCCCCATTGAGGATTTGATTTGATGCGGTCGATATATGCAGCTGCTAAGTCTGAAAACCGAATAAATACCGAATGTTTGATATTCGCGTCCTTTCTTACGATTCGTTTTCAAAATCCTGCGTATGATATATCTGGAT